>Ga0302311_10000086_pt1 | contig 112377 bp, 100 predicted proteins | sample III_Palsa_N1_3_FD_200449 | JGI IMG/M metagenome (GOLD analysis project Ga0302311, IMG submission 200449) | Peat permafrost microbial communities from Stordalen Mire near Abisko, Sweden - III_Palsa_N1_3 | ecosystem: Environmental > Terrestrial > Soil > Palsa > Peat permafrost | place: Sweden...
TGACCGTCCACGCTCCGCCGGCTGAGTTCACTCTGGAAACAGAGGTGGAGATCGACCCGGCCGGAAACACCGCGCTCGAGGGCCTCTATGTCTCGGCCGGACGCTTCTGCACCCAATGCGAAGCCGAGGGCTTCCACAAGATCACCTGGTTCGCCGACCGGCCCGACGTGCTGGCGCGCTATACGGTCCGGGTCGAGGCCGACCGGGCCTATCGCCACCTGCTCTCCAACGGCAACCTGATCGAGGCCGGCGAGCTCGCTGGCGGGCGTCATTTCGCGGTCTGGGAGGATCCGTTCCCCAAGCCCTGCTACCTGTTCGCGCTGGTGGCCGGCGAACTCGACGTGCTGGAGGATTCCTTCACCACGATGAGCGGGCGCGAGGTGGCTTTGCGCATCTACGTCGACCCGGGTCTCGCCCCCCGGGCGGCCTACGCCATGGACAGCCTGAAGCGCGCCATGCGCTGGGACGAGACGGCCTTCGGCCGCGAATACGACCTCGACCTGTTCATGATCGTGGCGGTGCGCGACTTCAACTACGGAGCCATGGAGAACAAGGGCCTCAATATCTTCAACTCGGCCCTGCTGCTGGCCGACCCGGCCACGGCCACCGACCTCGACTACGAGCGCATCGAGAGCGTCGTCGCCCACGAGTACTTCCACAACTGGACCGGCGACCGCATCACCTGCCGCGACTGGTTCCAGCTCTGTCTCAAGGAGGGCCTGACGGTCTTCCGCGACCAGTCGTTCTCCGCCGACCAGCGCGGCCACGCCGTGGCCCGCATCAAGCAGGTGCGCGACCTGCGCGCCCGCCAGTTCAGCGAGGACGCCGGACCGCTCGCCCACCCGGTCCGGCCAGGAAGCTTCGTCAAGATCGACAACTTCTACACCGCGACTATCTACGAGAAAGGCGCCGAGGTCATCCGTATGCTGAGCATTCTGCTCGGCGAGAAGGATTTCCGGGCCGGCATGGACCTCTATTTCGAACGCTGGGATGGCCACGCCACGACTGTGGAGGCCTTCATCGCCTGCTTCGCCGACGCTTCGGGGCGCGACCTCACCGATTTCTTCGGCTGGTACGAACAGGCGGGCACCCCGGCGTTGGACATCAAGGCGTCCTATGACGCCGTCCGGCGGGCGCTGGATCTGGTCGTCACCCAGACCACGGCCCCCACGCCCGGCCAGCCAGACAAGCGCGCCCTGCCGATCCCGCTGGTCTTCGGCCTCCTCGACGAGGACGGCCGGGCCCTCAAGGCGACCGAGGTGGCGGTTCTCAGCGGCGCCGAGACGCGTCTGCGCATCGAGGGGGTCGAGCGCACGCCGGTTCTCTCGGCCCTGCGCGGGTTTTCCGCGCCGGTGAAGCTGACCACCGACGCACCGGCCAAGGACGCCTACATCCTGCTGGCCGCCGATCCGGACCTGTTCAATCGCTGGGAGGCTGGTCAGAACCTGGCGCGCGACCTGATCCTGGGCCGGGCGGCGGGGTCCGCCGACGAGGTCGGCGAGGAACGCTACGCCGAGGCCGTGGGCCGGGCGCTCGCCGACCAGTCGGCCGATCCGGCGTTCAAGGCGCTGCTGCTGGCCCTGCCGTCGGAAAACGACCTCTCCCAGGCCGTGGCGCAGGCCGATCCGGCGGCGATCCACGACGCGCGCGAAGCCCTGCGTCGGCGCATGGCCGCGCACCTCGCCGAACCCCTGCGACGCCTGCACGACGGTCTGAAGGACGGCCACGCCTTCTCGCCCGACGCCGCGGCCGCCGGCCGGCGGGCGTTGCGCAACGCCGCTCTCGACCTGCTTGCCGCTGACGCCGGCGGCCGCAACCGCGACCTGGCGCGTGAGCACTTCCGCACCGCCGCCAACATGACCGACGCCATGGGCGGCCTTAACGCTCTGATGCTGATGGGCGGACCGGACTTCGAGGTCGCGCTCAAGGATTTCTATGACAGCTGGAAGGCCGAGCCTCTGGTCATCGACAAGTGGTTCGCCATCCAGGCGCGCGATCCGGACGAAGGCGCGCTCGGCCGGGTGCTGGGACTCACCGCTCATCCGGCCTTCGACGCCAAGACGCCGACCCGGCTGCGGGCCCTGATCCAGAGCTTCGCCTCGGCCAATCCGGCCAGGTTCCACGACCCGTCGGGCGACGCCTACCGCTTCCTCGCCGACCAGATCATCGCCACCGACGCCATCAACCCGATGACGGCGGCGCGCCTCGTCGAGCCGCTGTGCGTCTGGCCGCGGTACAGGGCCGAGCTTGGGGCCTTGATGCGGGCCGAGCTCACGCGCATTGCCGACAGCCCGAACATCTCCAAGAACCTCGCCGAGCTGGTCGGCAAGGCGCTGGGGATGTCTTGACCGCCACCGGCCGAATCACCATACTTAGCTAATTAAGTTAGCTAACCGAAAGCCGCCCGATGCAAGTCACCATTCACGAGGCGAAGACCCATCTTTCTCGCCTCATCGAGGCTGCCCTGGCGGGAGAAGAGGTTGTCATCGCCAAGGGGCGTCATCCGGTCGCGCGACTGGTTCCGATGCCTCGGTGTGGTTTTCGCCTAGGCTTGCTCGCGGGGCGGCTCGGTGCGCCGCCCGACTTCCTCGCGCCGATGGACGAGGCCGATCTTGACCTCTGGGAAGGCCGGGGTTGAACGACGTCCTGCTCGACACCCACGCATGGGCCTGGAGTCTGGCGGGTGAGGAGCGACTTTCGAAGGCCGCAGGCGCGGCCATCGACGCGGCCGAATTGGTTTTCGTCAGCCCGATTAGCTTCTTCGAGATCGCGCAGAAGGTCCGGCTCGGCAAATGGCCGCAGATGGAGCCTTTCGTTCGCGAGCTGCCTTCGCTCCTGAGCCGTCAGGGCGGATCATCGGCGCCCTTCGACCCGGCGACGGCTGTTGCGGCCGGACTGCTGGACTGGGCGCATCGCGATCCGTTCGACCGACTGATGGCGGCTACCGCCATCCGCCAGGGATTGCCCTTGGTGTCCGCCGACTCCGCCTTCGACGGGATCGTAGAACGCATTTGGTGATCTGCCTGCCGCGAGTGTGCAAGGCCCGAGGCTCACCCGCGGCGGCCCTCTTCGAGGAGGTCCCGAATGGAGACGCTGTCCAGGCGATAGCCGCGGCTTTCGGTGATGATTTCGTCCTTTGCCGCCTCCGCGTCCTTGCGGGCCTTGGCGTGGGCCGCGCGTCGCCGGACGACCAGATCGTCGTCCAGCAATTCAACCTCCACGGTCTCGCCGTCGGCCAAGCCGGCCGCGCGCGCGACGTCCATGGGCACCCTCACCGGGAGGTTCTTGCCCCACCGGCCGATCACGCTGTTCGGCATGTCCAGTCTCCTGGGGATAGTCCGGCATATCCCCAGGGCGTTGGCAACGAAACCGGCTGCCCTCGCTGTTTGCCCTCACGCGACGCGGCCAGGGCGGCGCAAACTCAGGATTTGAGATCGAGCTTGACCGGCTTGCCGGCGCCTCTTGCTGGACGAGACGCGGTGGTGCGCGACCCGGTGCTTGCGACCAGATCGAAATCGGAGTCGGGTGGCGCCTTCGCAATGCCGCGCGGATGGAGGGGCATGGAGCCCAGAGAGTGGGGCCCGCAGGTCGGCATCTGGCAGTTCCAGGCAAGGCCCGGTCCGCTCTCGATGTCGATCGACACCATGCCAGGCACGTAGTTCGCGGCTAAGCGATATGTCGTCTCGCCGATCTGGTTCGTAGTTCTTCGGGCGTGGCCATTGCCGCTGAGGGCCAAGACCAGGGCCCCCCTGTGCTCGGTCGCGGCCCGCTCGACAGCTTCACCCATGCTCTGCTCATAGGGCCCTGGCGCATGCGATGGCCGAGCATCGATCGAAAACCGGATCGCCTCGATGCGGCCCGCCTGGGACAGCCGGCGAAGGCGTTCGGCGAGCATCAGCATGGCTTGGCTGCTGCGGCCGTCCTGCAGTCGATCCGTCCACAAGCCACCGGCTGTCAACTGGAGGCGGTCTTTGCGCGTTCCAGGCGACATCATGTATCGGCTCCACGCCGGTAGTTCGCTCGCGCCGCGCTCGAGCACCACGACGATCGGACCTCGCCGCGCGCTCAGCGCGCAGACGATATCACCGAACATTTTGGGCTGTTCGTTCGTGCCATGAATTTCACCGAACCACAGGACCCGGACCCTCTCCGGTCTGAGCAGGTCCAGCCCAGGAACCGGGGCGCAGGCCAGGGCCGCTGCGATCAGAGCTCCAGGCAAGGGCGGGTCCCTTCGACAACAGAAAGGTCAGGCTATTGGCTCAAGAGCAGCAGCCTAGGCGCGTCGGGCGCCCACGCCTAGCACCTCAGCCGACGCCGCCAGGGCCGCGCGTCGAGCTGCGGCGAGCTTGGTCTTGAGGGCGCGAAAGTCGCGGGCGTCGCCGGCTTTGGCGAGGAGGGCGCGCAGGGCCTTGGGCTCAGTCTCCGGGTCGCCGTCGTCGTCTAGGGCGATCTTCAGCAGCTGCGCCAGCGCCTGTTGCAGCCGCCAGGCGTCGGTCAGGGCGGCAAGAGCCTGGGCGGAGGCGCGGCCGACAAGACCTTCGAGCGCCTCCCCGGTGTTGGGGCGCAGAGGGCCGCCGTCCGCCGCGTGGACGATCTGCAGGAACTGGGCCGCAAACTCGATGTCAACCAGGCCGCCGTCGCTGAGCTTCATGTCCCAGGCTGAGGACGGCGGGCGTTCGGCGGCCATCAGCGCCCGCATCTCGCGCACGTCGCGCACGGCGTCGGCGACGTCGCGCGGCCGCCGAAGGGCAGTCTCGATCGCGCCGCGGGCGGCGTCGGCGAAGGCCTCCGACGTGGCCCAGACGACCCGGGACCGCGTCAAGGCCAGCAGCTCCCAGGTCTCGGCCTCGCCGGCGTAGTAGCCGTCGAACGCTCGGAGGCTCACGGCCACAGGCCCCTTGGTCCCCGATGGCCGGAGCTGCAAGTCCACCTCGTAGAGGCCCCCCTCGGCGGTGTGGACGGAGAGCGCGGCGGTCAGACGCTGAGTGAACCGGGCGTAGAAGACGTCGGCGGTCAGACCCGCGCCCGCCGAGACGGCGTCCGGCGCCGCCGGCCGGTACAGGGTCATGAGATCGAGGTCCGACTGGGCGCTCATCTCGCGCGCGCCGCACTTGCCGAGCGCGATGACCGCGACCTGGCCTGGAAAAGCCCCGAACGCCCGCTCGGTCTCGGCCAGCGCCGCTGTCGCCAGGCCGCGGATAACCGCCTCGGCGAGATCGGCGAAGGCGCCGCCGGCCGCGTCCGGGTCGGCCTGGCGCTCCAGGATCTGCACGGCGATGCGGAAGGCGTGCTCGTGGCGCGCCCGGCGCGCAAGGTTCATGGCCGCCTCGAAGTCGGCGCCCCCCGCGATGCGCTCGGCCAGGCCCTCGGGGGCTGCGATCGGACCGAAGAAGCCCGGATCGAGCAGGGCGTCCAGGGCCGCGGGGCTGCGGGCCAGGGTAGTGGCGAAGCGCGGCGCGAAGGCCATGATCCGCACCACCAGGGCGAGAAGGGCCGGCTGGGCCAGGAACAGCGACTGAGCCTGCACGCCCGAGCTCAGGCGGGAGAAGAAATCAGAGAACCGCAGGAAGGCGGCGTCCGGCGCGCCGGTGGCCGCCGCCGCCTCCAGCAGGCGAGGGGCCAGGCGGGTGAGCAGTTCGCGGCCGCGTTCGGTGCGGGTGGGCCCGATGCGGCCATGGTGCCAGCTGCGAACGACGCCGGAGACCTGGGCCGGGTTGGAGAAGCCCATCCGCGCCAGTGTGGCCAGGGTCTCCGGATCGTCGTCGACGCCGGTGAACACGAGGCTGCCGTGGCGGGAGGAGAGCGGCTCCTCGCCGGCGAAGAGTTCGCCGTAGCGGCGGTTGACCGACCGCAGGGCCCGGCCGACGGCGGCGTCGAAATCGCGCAGCTTGTCGAAGCCGGCCAGGGCGGCGATGGCGCGACGGTCGGCGGCGGCCTTTGGCAGACGGTGGGTCTGCTCGTCGGCGATCATCTGCACGCGGTGCTCCCAGCCGCGCAGGGAGTCGTAGGCGGCGGCGAGCTCGGCGGCGGCGCCGTGGCTCACCTGGCCGGCCTCCGCCAGCGCCCCCAGGGCGCCGAGCGTGGTCGGCGAGCGCAGATCCGGGTGGCGACCGCCGAGGATCAGTTGCTGGGTCTGGACGTAGAATTCGATCTCGCGGATGCCGCCGCGGCCGAGCTTGAGATCGGCGCCGGCAGGCGTCAGGCCCTCGTGGGCGTCGCTGGCGTGGATCTGGCGCTTGATCGAGTGGATGTCGGCGATCGCCGCGAAGTCGAGGTTCCGCCGCCAGATGAAAGGCTTGAGGTCGGCCAGGAAAGCCTCGCCGCGGATGATGTCACCGGCGACGGCTCGCGCCTTGATGAAGGCCGCGCGCTCCCAGTTCTGGCCGACGCTCTCGTAGTAGCCAAAAGCAAAGGGCGTCGGGACGGCCACCGGCGTCGACGACGGATCCGGACGCAACCGCAGATCGACGCGGAAGACATAACCCTCCGGCGTGCGCGCCTGCAGCAGCTGAGCGAGGCGCTCGGTGAGGCGGATGGCGACGGCCGTGGATTCCTGGCCAGGCCCGAGCGGCAGAATGTCCGGATCGTAGAAGACCGTGATGTCGATGTCGCTGGAGTAGTTGAGCTCGAAGGCTCCGTGCTTGCCCATGGCGATCACGAAGAGGCCGGGGACCGGGCCTTCGGACCCTTTGCCAACGCCGGTCAACCAGCCGCGTGCGGCGGCTTCGCGGGCAGCCAGAGTCAGGGCCGTCCGGACCGCCGCGTCGGCGAAGCGGCTCAGGGCGTCGGTGACGTCGGCCAGGCGCCACACCCCGCCGAGGTCGGCCAGGGCGGTCAGCAGGTGCAAATCCGCCTTCAGCTGGCGCAGCCGCGCCGCCGACGCCTCGAGGTCGCTCGACTTGGCCGCCGCGTCGGTCTGGGCCAGGATCGCCGCCAGCGCGGCATCGGGCGCCTGGGCTAGGAGTCGGCCCAGCCGCTCCGGATCGCGGATCGCCAGACTGGCGAGGTAAGGCGCGGCGGCGAATACCGGGGCCAGGGCCGGCCAGGCCGCGAACTCGCCGACCCGCTCGTGCGCCCGCTCCGCCGCCGCGGCGTCGATCACCGGCCCGCAGGGACGGATCAGTTCGCCGAGCGGCCTCATCCCACCTTCGGCAGCACGAGGGCGACGCGCAGGCCAGGCCCGGACGCGCCACCCGGTCCTTCGTCGAGCTCCAAATGCCCGCGGTGCGCCCGAGCCACGGCCGACACGAGCGAGAGGCCGAGGCCCGCGCCTGGCAGGCTGCGGCTCTGCTCAAGGCGCACGAAGCGCTGGGTGACCCGGTCGCGGTCGTCGGCCGGAATGCCGGGGCCGGTGTCGGTGACCGAGAACTCGATGTCGCCCGAGGCCCGGCGGCGCACGCGCAGCATCACCGCGCCGCCCGCCGGCGTGTATTTCAGGGCGTTGTCGAGGATGTTTGAGAGGGCCTGGGCGACGAACTCGCGGTTGGCCTTCAGGGTCAGGCCCGGCGTGAGTTCGGCCTTGAACTCCTGGTCCTTCTCCTCGGCCAGCGGTTCGTAGAGCTCGCTGACGTCCGCCGCCAGAACCCCGGGATCGAACAACGTCTGGTCAGGCGCGTCGCCCGCCGCTTCGAGTCGGGCGATGGCCAGGACCGCACTGAACGTGCGCAGCACCCCGTCGGCGTCTTCCAACGCCTGGTGGAGGGCGGCCTTGGGATCGGTGCGGCCAGCGTCCGCCTCGATCATCGCCACCTCCAGGCGAGCCCGCAGGCGGGTGAGCGGCGATCGCAGGTCGTGGGCGATGGCGTCGCCCGCGTGGCGCAGCCCGCCCACCGAACGCTCCAGCCGCTCGAGCATGTCGTTGAGGCCGCTGGCCAGCTCGTCGTACTCGTCGCCGGCCCCACGCACCTTGGCGCGGGCGGCGAGGTCGCCGCCACGCGCGGCGGCGATCACGTCGATGAGGCTGGCCATGGTGCGATTGACGTCCCGACTGACCAGCACGCCGCCAGCGAGACCCAGGACGATCACCAGCGCGCCCGCGCCCCACAGGGCGCGCAGGATGCGGACCACGAAACCCTCGGCTTCGCCCACGTCGGCGCCGACGAACACGAACTCGCCCCCAGGCATCTTCTCCAGCAGCCCGCGGGCCGGCAGGCGGACCATGGCGCCGTCGGGATTGGTCTCGGTGAGGGTGAAGCTGGTCCAGGCCTCGTCGCGATCGCGGCGCTTCACCGGCGAGACAGCAATCGAGCCGGAGACGGACCGCCCGCCCGGGTCCATCAACAGATAGACGAGGGCGTGGTCGCCGCTGGAGCGCTCGATCACCGCCTCATTGAGGGCGGAAAATCCGCCACGCGCATAGACCGCCTGCAGCGAGCGCATCTCGGCCCTGACGTGGGCGTCGGCGCGGCGGGTCACCTCGCCGGCGGTGGCAAGGTAGATGTAGGCGAGGAAAGCGCAGGCGGCGGCGGCGAACAGCGCCAGGAACAGCAGGGTCAGTCGGAACGGCGTCGTGCGCAGAACGCGGGGCAGTCGCATCTGGCGTCTAGGCGCCGGTCGGCGAACAGGTGATTGGAGCGAGAGATTTTCCTCCTTCCCCTTGATGGGGAAGGTGGCGCGAAGCGCCGGAGGGGGTGGAGCGGTGTCTCCACCCCATCCGTCCCGCGCTGGCGCGCGGTCCACCCTCCCCATCAAGGGGAGGGAGGATTTTCTTAGAGCCATTCAGCATCATCAGTGGATAGATCCGCTGGGAGCCAAACCCGGTCACGCTTCGAGGCGGTATCCCGCGCCCCGCACGGTCTGCAGCATCGGCCGCTCGAACCCCTTGTCGATCTTGGCCCTCAGCCTCGAAATGTGAACGTCGATGACGTTGGTCTGAGGATCGAAGTGGTATTCCCACACCTTCTCCAGCAGCATGGTGCGCGTCACCGACTGGCCGGCGTTGCGCATCAGGAACTCGAGGAGCTGGAACTCGCGCGGCTGCAGGTCGATCTCCTGGCCGGCGCGGCGCACCTCGCGGCCGAGGAGGTCCATCTCAAGGTCGCCGACCTTGAGCACGGTCTGGACCGAGCCGGTCTCCCGACGCCGCGCCAGGGCCTCGACCCGGGCGATCAGCTCGGCGAAGGCGTAGGGCTTGACGAGGTAGTCGTCGCCGCCGGCCTTGAGCCCGGTCACCCGGTCCGTGATCTCGCCCAGTGCGGAGAGGAACAGGACCGGCGTCTGGTCGCCGCCGGCGCGCAGTTTCTCGACCATGGTGACGCCGTCCATGCGGGGCATCATCCGGTCGACGATCAGCACGTCGAACCGCTCGCTCGCCGCGGCGGCGAGACCCAGCTCGCCATCGGCGGCGACGCGGCAGTCGCAGTCCGCTTCGCCGAGGCCGCGCGCCATCGCCGCCGCGGCCTCAAGGTCGTCCTCAACGATCAGAACCCGCATTCCACCCCCGTCCCTGGCTGTCGATTCAGCCTTCGATTTTGAGCGGCAGGAAGACGATCCTGCCGCCGCGGTTGACCGCCAGCGGGATCTCCTTGCGGCCGGCCTTGCGCCAGGTGTCCACCGCCGCGGCCACATCGCCGGTCGAGGCCACGTCGCGGTCGCCGGCTCGCACGATCACGTCGCCGCGCTGCACGCCCTTGTCGCTGGCGTCCGAGGTGCTCTTCACGCCCTGCACGACTACGCCGTGGGCGTTCTGAGCCAGATTGAACTCCTGGCGCTGGGTCGGGCCGAGCGGGGCGAGCTCCATCCCGAGGATCGCCGCGCCGGGCGCCGGCTTTGCCGCGCCGCCCTGGCCGCCGTCCTCGTCATCGCCCGGCAAGCCGCCGTTCTGGGCCAGCTGATCTTCGGAGGGCCGCAGGGCCGTGCGCACGTCGATGAACCGCTCCTTGCCATCGCGGATCACGTCCAGCCTGGCGACGTCCCCAGCCGGCACCTTGGCGACCTCGCGGGTCATCTCGGTGTAGCTGGCGATGGGGTGGCCGTTGACGCCCACCACCACGTCGCCGGACACCACACCCGCCTTTTGGGCCGGGCCGCCCGGCACTACGTCGGCCACCACCGCGCCGGTGCGCCCGGCCAGGCCGAACGACTCGGCCATCTCGGTGCTGAGCGGTTGGATGGTCGCGCCGATGTAGCCGCGCTGGATCTTGCCGCTGGAGATCAGCTGCTTGGTCACTTGCGAGGCGACGTCGGCGGGAATGTCGAAGCCGATGCCGACCGAGCCGCCCGACGGCGAGAAGATCGCCGTATTGACCCCAATCACCCGGCCGAAAGTATCGAACGTCGGGCCGCCGGAATTGCCGCGGTTGATGGGCGCATCGATCTGGATGTAGTCGACAAAGTTCTCGCCGATGTCGCGGTTGTAGGCCGAGACGATGCCGGCGGTGGCGGTGTTGCCGAGGCTGAAGGGGTTGCCCACGGCCATCACCCAGTCGCCGACGCGCGGCTTGGCCGAGTTTTCGAAGTCGACGTAGGTATAGTTTTGGCCATCGACCTTGACCACGGCCAGATCGGTCGCTTCATCGCGGCCGACCACGGTGCCCTTCAGCTCCTTGCCGTCCTTGAGCACGACCTTGATCTCGTCGGCGTGGTCGACGACGTGGTTATTGGTGACGATGTAGCCGTCCTGCGAAATGAAGAAGCCGGAGCCGGCCGACATCTGTTTGGGTCCTTGGGACGGGCCGCCCTCTCCGTTCCCGCCGTTCTGGTTCGGCGGCTGGATTTCGAACGGCAGGCCCGGGATGCGAACGGCCCCGACCGGGGCGTGCGAAACCACGTCGATCGAGACGACGGCGGGCGAGACCTTCTCGAAGATGTCGGCGAACGACATCGGCGCTCCGGGCGACTGGGGCAGTTCGGGCAGCGCGGCCTTGATGAGCTGGCCCCCGACGGGGGTGAAGGCGGGGCGCATGCCCACCCCGGCCATGGCGGCGGCGGCGATGCCGGCCCCGGCGATGGCGCCGACGACGACGTGAGTTCTGGTGACGGCCATTTCGAATCCTCAGGGTCCGAAACCGGACCGCGGTTAATCTAATACCGCATGCCAAGCGGCGCGAGGGCTCTCAAGTTACCTTTCCGTTAGTCCGAAGGCGGTCGTGAAGCCTGATTGCGGCGGCTAAGTGTCATCGCCCACCGCGAGCCGTTCGAGTTTCGCCTCGTCGTCGGCCGAAAGCTCCGGCGTCGGCGCAGCCGGCGCGCCCTCGCGGGCGATGAGAAGCGCGAGACCGCCAATCGCCACGAGAAACGGCCCGGCCCACAGGGCGAGGTTGGTCCAGCTCATCGGCGGCCGGTAGAGGACGAAGTCGCCGTAGCGAGCGACGAGGAAGGCGCGGATCTGGCCGTCGGTGCGGCCAGCGGCGACCTGCCCGCGGACCACGCGGCGAAGGTCGGCGGCCAGCGGCGCATCGGAGTCGTCGATCGACTCCCCCTGGCAGACGACACAGCGGGTCTCGCGGAAAATGGAACGGGCGTGGGCCTCCTGGGCGGCGTTCGGCAGGCGGTCGGCCGGATCGCCCACGGCCGCCAGGGTGAGGGCGGCGGCCAGCACGATCGCCGCGCGCCTCATTCGGCCGGGGCCAGCGACGGCCGGGCAGCGGTCCGCCGGGCCCCGACGGCCAGGCGCATCCGCCGGTCGGACAGCGAGATCGCCCCGCCCAAGGCCATCAGCAGGGGGCCGCAGAAGACCAGCCGGATCCACGGATTGACCCAGGCGCGCACAAGCCACGCCGACCCGGTTCCGACCGCGCGCCGTTCGCCAAGGACGACGTAGATGTCGTCGAGCCCATGCAGGCACAGGGCCACCTTGGAGACGGTCTGGCCGTCCACGTCGTAGGTCCGTCGCGACGGCCGCCCCACGCACGCGAGGCGCCCGGCGGGGTCGGTGACGGTGATCATCGCCTGCTCGGCGTCGTAGTTGGGGCCAGGGACCACGGCCACCGAGCCGAGGCTCACGTGATAGGCGCCGAGGTTCATTGCCCCACCTTCGCCGAGCACCTGCGCCGCCTCCAGCCGCCAGCCGGTCTCGTAGGCCGCGCCCATGGCGAAGAGGCCAAGGCCGGCGTGGGCCAGAGTCATGCCCCAGGCTCCGCGGGGCAGGGACGCGAAGCGCCGCGCGCTTTCGGCCAGCGGCGCGCGGCCGAGGCGGATGCGCGCCGCCGCCTCGACGAGCGCGCCGGCCACGAGCCACGCGCCGAAGGCGACCCCGAGGCTCGCTAGCGCCAGCCGGGGCTGAGCCAAGGCGTAGACGAGGACGCCGGCCGCCATGGCCGCGACGGCGGCGGGCAGCAGGCGCTGGGCCACGCCCAGGGCGTCGCCGCGCTTCCAGGCCAGCAGCGTGCCGGCCGGAATGACCAGGAAGGCGATCGCCATCAACGGCCCGACAACCATGTTGTAGTACGGCCCGCCGACGCCGCCTTGCTTGCCGAACGGCTCCAGGACCAGCGGCCAGAGGGTGCCGACCAGCACCGTGCAGGTGACCGCAGCCAGGATGATGTTGTTGACCACCAGGGCGCTCTCACGGCTGATCGGCGCGAAGACCTGGCTGTCCCTGAGGCGCGGCGCGCGCCAGGCGAAGAGCGCGAAGCCCGAGCCGGCGGCGACGCCCAGGATGCCGAGCAGCAGCAGCCCTCGCCGGGGATCGACGGCGAAGGCATGGACGCTGGTGAGCACCCCCGAGCGGACCAGGAAGGCGCCCAGCATGGAGAGCGTGAAGGCGCCGATGGCGAGAAAACAGGTCCAGGCGGCGAGCGCCCCGCGCTTTTCGGTGACGATGGCCGAGTGCAGGAGGGCCGTGGCCATCAGCCAGGGCATCAGGCTGGCGTTCTCCACCGGGTCCCAGAACCACCAGCCGCCCCAGCCGAGTTCGTAGTAGGCCCAGAACGACCCCAGGGTGATGCCGACCGTCAGGAAACTCCAGGCGGCCAGCGCCCAGGGCCGCACCCAGCGCGCCCAGGCCGCATCCACCCGGCCTTCGATGAGGGCGGCCAGCGCCAGGGAGAAGACCACGCTCATCCCGACGTAGCCGGCGTAGAGGAACGGCGGGTGGGCGGCGAGGGCCGGGTCCTGCAGCAGGGGGTTGAGCGAGTGGCCCTCCACCGGCGGGTCGGAGAAGCGCAGCAGCGGATTGGACGCGAAAACCATATAGCCGATGAACAGCGCGCCCAGGCTTCCCTGCACGCCGACGGCGAGCGACTTCAGGCCCCACGGCAAACCGCGCGAAAGGGCCATCGCCGAGCCGTAAGCGGTGAGCATGAAGCACCAGAGAAGGATCGAGCCCTCGTGGCTGCCCCAGGCGCCGGCGATCTTGTAGATCAGCGGCTTTTCGCTGTGGGAGTTCTGGGCGACGTTGGCCACCGAGAAGTCGGAGGTCGCGAAGGCCCAGATCAGGGCGCCGAAGCCAACGGCGACGGCGGCAAAGGCCGCCAGCGCCGCGCCTTCGCCGGCCCCGGTCAGGGTGGCGTCGCGCCGAGCCCGGCCGGCGAACGAAAGTCCGATCTGGGCCAGGGAGGCGCAAAAGGCCAGGATCAGGGCGAAGGCGCCGAGCTCAGCGGTCATGTCGGGCCGCCGGCGCCGTAAGACGGTGCGGCGCCGTTTCCATGCCACTCGCCTTGCGCCTTGAGCGCCCGGGTCAACTCGCGGGGCGTGTAGCGCTCGTCGTGCTTGGCGAGGATGGTCGTGGCGATAAACACACCGTTGCCGTCGAAGGCGCCGGTGGCGACCACCCCCTGGCCCTCGCGGAACAGGTCCGGCAGGTCGCCGCGGTAGACCACCGGCGCGGCGGCGGTGCGGTCGGCGACCACGAAACGGATCGCCCCGTCGCTCGCCTTGACCACCGAACCCTTGGCGACCAACCCGCCCAGCTGGATCGATTGGCCGGCCGCGACCCCGGCGGCGCGGGCCTGGGCGGGGGTGTAGAAGTAGGAGATCGAACTTCGCAATCCAAAGAGGACCAGGCCGACGGCAAGCACGAGCACGGGCGCGACGGCGGCGACCACCGTCAGGCGACGACGCGCGGTGCGCGACTTCGGCAGCCAGGCCATCAGCGCCCGCCCATGGGCGGGGTCGCCGCGGCGGCGGTCAGGGCCGCGATCTCGTCCGGCTGATTGGCATAGCGTGCGCGAGCGTCGGCCAGAGTCTGCTCGCGGGCGTTGATGTCGCCGAGCACGGCGTAGGCGCGGACCAGCCGCACCCAGCCCTCGGGATCGTCCGGCTGGGTCTTGAGGCGCGCGGCGAGGCCGTCGACCATGCCGCGGATCGCGCCGGTCATCTCCGATGGCGGCGCGGCGGCCTGCTGCGGGGTCGGCAGGTGGCCGGTCTGCTCCACGGCGGCGATCTCGGCCGCGAGGCCGGCGCGGCGCGGATCGTTTGGCGCGAGGCCAGCCAGCAGGGCGCGCCAGTCGGCGAGACCGCCGGCGGTGTCGCCGTCGCCGATCCTGGCCTTGGCGAGGTAATAGCGCGCGGCTTGTTGCTGCGGGTCGAGGGCGATGGCGCGGGCGAACTGGGCGCGCGCCTCGGGCGTGATCGTCCCATTGTTTCCCAGCACCTCGACCTCACCCAACATGGCCGGCAGGGTCGCGTCGCGGGGCGCAAGGGCCATGGCCCGGCGCAGGGCGTGGACGGCGCCGAATCCATCTCCCATGCCGAGGTCGAGGGCGGCGAGTTTGCGCAGCGGCGTGGGGTCGTCCGGATGGAGGGCGGCCATGGCGTTGAGGGTCGCGGCCAGGGCCTGGGGCGGCGCTTCTTCCGGTCGGGCCCGCCAGGCGGCGAGGCGGCCGGCGAAGGGTTGGTCCTTCATGCTGGGCGCGCCGATGTCGAGGTAGATGGCCAGGGCCGCCAGCGCCGCGACGCCGGCGGCGGCGACCGGAATGAAGGGTTTGCCGCTGGCGCCCAAAGGCTCGCCTGGCCGGTCGGCCGAAGCGATCAGACGCCGACCCGCCTCGGCGCGCACGCTGAGGCGCTCGCTCTCGAGCAGCAGGCCGCGGTCGGCGAGCTCGTCGATCTCGGCCAGGGCGCGGCGATAGGCCGCCACCTGGGGGTCGGGACCGGCGACGACACGCCCGGCCAGCGACGCGCGCCAAAGCACGAGCGCGCCTGCGCCCGCCGCCAGCACCGCAGCTGAGGTCCAGAACAAGATCATGGGGCCCTGTTACAGAATTCCCTGTTGCGCCGCGAGGGTCGCTTCAAGTCTCCGCCTTTGGCAGAGTGATGGCCACGGCAAGACCGCCCAGCCTGGACTCGCCCAGTGTCACCGCGCCGCCGTAGGCCCGGGCCAGTTCGTCGGCGATGGAAAGGCCGAGCCCCGATCCCGGCGCGCTCTCGTCCAGCCGCTCACCGCGCCGCAGCACCGTCTCGCGCTGGTCGGCGGCGAGCCCCGGTCCGTCGTCCTCGACAGTCAGGGTGAAGGTCCTCGGGCCCGGCGCGCAGGTCGCGCCCACCCGGCGGCGGCCGTACTTGCAGGCGTTCTCCATGACGTTGCCGGCGATTTCGAGCAGGTCCTGGCGCTCGCCGACGAACATCAGCCCCTCCGGGCAGTCGAAGTCGATATCCTCGATCTTGTCCTGGAAGATGCGCTCCAGCGTCCGCACCAGCTCCTCGAGGACCGGCGCAACCTCGGTGCGCTCGCCCATGCCCTCGGTGCGGGCGGCGGCGCGGGCGCGGCGCAGGTGATGGTCTACCTGCTGGCTCATGAAGCCGGCCTGGCGGCGGACGAGGGCGGGCAGCTCGCCGCTCTGGGACCCCGCCTCGGCGAGGAGCACCGACAGAGGTGTCTTCAGGGCATGGGCGAGATTGCCGACGTGGGTCCGCTGGCGCTCCACCACCTCCTGGTTGTGGGCCACCAGAGCGTTGAGCTCGCTGGCCAATGGCGCCAGCTCGACAGGATAGGCTCCGTCAACCCGTTCACGCTTGCCGGTGCGCACCTCGGCCACCTCGCGACGCAAGGCGAAGAGGGGCTGCAGGCCCACGCGCACCTGGACGATCACCGCCGCCACCAGGCCGACCCCCAGGATGCCCAAGGCCACGGCGATGGTGGTGACGAAGGTGCGCACGTCGCGGTCGACGGGCGTGCGGTCCTCGGCGGCCATGAACACCACAGGGGTCGGATAGCCCTCCAGCCGGGCTTGGGTCGCGCCGACGCGCAGCGACTGATCGAGGGGCCCCGCCTCATCGTAGAACAAGGTCTTGCCCTCGGAAGCGGCAAGGCTGCGCACGATGTCGGCCGGCGGTGTGAGCGCTCGACCAAAGAATGAGCGGGAGGTGGCCAGGGCTTTCAGTCCACCGGCCCCGTCCGGCGTGGCGATCTCCCAGTATTCGCCGGAATAGGCGAGCTGCTCCTTGGGCGCATGGACAACGGAGTCGGGTGGGGCGACCACGCCGCCCTCGACCGAGGTGCCCGCCAACAGGCCAGTGACCGTGTCGCTCAGCGCGTCGTCGAGGCGGACCGTGGCGGTGTGGGCGAAGAACAGCGACAGCGAAACCCCGGCCACCACCAGGACCGTCAGGCTCCAGGCCGCGGCCAGCAGCACCAGCCGCCGGACGAGCGAGGGGCCCCGCTCGCGCGCCGGCCTGGGTGTGCTCACGCCCACAGCACGATAGGTTCGGGCGGAATCCCCCGAACCGTCCAATCGTGCTGTAGATTCAAGAGTCTGAGCGCGCTCTGATCGCAAAACCGGTATCCACTTTTGCGGAGCGTGCTCAGAGGGCCTCGCCCTCGAGCGCCACCAGGCGATAGCCCAGGCCGCGGACGGTCTCGACGCGATCAGGGCCGATCTTCTTGCGCAGGCGGCCGACGAACACTTCGATGGTGTTGGAGTCGCGGTCGAAGTCCTGGTCGTAAAGGTGCTCGACCAACTCCGTGCGGCTGATCACCCGACCCTGATGCATCATCAGATAGTGCAGCATGCGGTATTCGAGCGAGGTAAGGCGCACCGGCTCGCCGCCCACCGACGCCCGGGCGGCGCGGGGATCAAGGCGCAGAGCCCCGCAGGAAAGATTGGGCGCGGCGTGCCCGGCCGAGCGGCGCAGCAGGGCCCGCAGGCGCGCCAGCAGCTCTTCGGTGTGAAACGGCTTGGTCAGGTAGTCGTCGGCCCCGGCGTCGAAGCCCGCCACCTTTTCGCTCCACGAGCCGCGGGCGGTGAGGATCAGCACCGGCGTCGCCACCTTGGCGCGGCGCCAGCCTTCCAGCACCGAGGCCCCATCGATCTTGGGCAGGCCGAGGTCGAGCACGACGGCGTCATAGGGCTCAGTCTCGCCGAGGAAGGCGGCCTCCTCGCCATCGGCGGCGTGGTCCACGGCGTAGCCGGCGTCCGCCAGCGCCAGCTTCAGCTGCCGTGACAAATCCGGATCATCCTCGACGAGCAGTATGCGCAACCCCAAGCTCCCTCAGCGTCCAGACAGGATAGCGCCCGTGGACGCGTCGACGAAATAGTCCACACGGCGGCCGTTCGCCGTCATCCAGCGCACGCGATAGACGGGCCTGGCGCCCATGTATTCGAGGTTCGCGTCGAGCTGACGGCCGGGGGTGATGCGGCGCAGGTTCTGAATCACCGAGCCCAGCGGCGCCAGCTGACCCTGCCGCACGCCCTGGCGCAGGAACTCCTCCTGCTGGCGCCAGGCGCCGCGCACCGGCGCTCCGTAGCCGCCCGGGGCATAGGCCGGACCCGGTGGGTATCTCGCCGGCGGATAGCCACCGTAACCGCGGCCAGGGTAGGCCGGCGGCGCGGCCTGATAACCGCGGGCGTAACCCAGAGGCGCGTCGCGTTGGCCGCCGCCCCAGGCGCGGGCTGGCGGCCCGCCACCCCAGGCGCGCGCCGGCGGTCCGCCCCCGGCATGCCAGGGTCGAGACTGGACTTGGCCAGCAAGGGCCGCGGCCGCGAGGACCGATCCCATGATGACGCGCAGAGTCTTCACCGCGCGGGTTCCTAAAGGGGGACGTCTGAACACAGACTGAACATCGCTCACCTCGACCGCAAGCGTCGAGATGGTCGAACTCGTCGCCGCTTCGGGCTAGACTGCGAGGCCATGAAGACCATCGAAATTCCGCCGGGCGCGGCGGCGGACTGGACCATTCCGCAGGGCTGGGACCGCTACACCGCCGCCGAGCACGCGATGTGGGACAAGCTTTTCGCCCGGCAGTCGCAGATGCTCCGCGGCCGGGTCACGCCGGCGTTCCTCAACGGCCTGGACGTGCTGCGCCTTTCGAAGCCGGGGATTCCCGACTTCGACGAGCTCAGCGAGCGGCTGGGGCGGCTCACCGGCTGGCGCGTCGCCGCCGTGCCTGGACTGGTGCCGGACGAGGTGTTCTTCCGCCACCTGGCCAACCGCACCTTCGTCGCCGGCCGGTTCATCCGCCGCCCAGAGCAGACTGACTATCTCGAAGAGCCGGACGTGTTCCACGACGTGTTCGGCCACGTGCCGCTGCTCTCCGACCCGGTGTTCGCCGACTACATGCAGGCCTACGGCGAGGGCGGGCTGCGCTCAGTGGGCTTCGGGGCCTTGGACCACCTGGCCAGGCTCTATTGGTACACGGTGGAGTTCGGGCTGATCCGCGGCCGCGCCGGCCTCGAGCTCTATGGCGCTGGCATCGTCTCGAGCTACGGGGAGTCGATCTTCGCGCTGGACGATCCTTCACCCAACCGCATCGGCTTCGACCTCGAGCGGGTGATGCGCACGCGCTATCGCATCGACGATTACCAGCAGAGTTACTTCGTCATCGACAGCTTCGAGGATCTGCTGCGCCAGACGCTGGAGACCGACTTCGCGCCGCTCTATCGGCGGTTGGAGGGCCTCAGCGATCTCGGGCCAGAGGCGGCGGCCGAGACGGATCAGATATTGACCCTAGGCACGCAAGACTACGCCCGGGAGCGTCACCCAGTCTGATCAGTTAGGGGGAGGAGTCGCGCCCTTGGCGGCCTGGTGAGCGGCCATCGCCCGCATCACCGCCGCTTTGCAGCCATCGGAGACTTGGTCCTTGTGCTGGCGCAGGCAGTCGCGGGGTTTTTCGCCCGGTTGAAGATTGGGGCAGAGCCTCACGACGTCCGCCTTGCAGGCTTCGCGCGGCGACGGCCCCTGCTGCTGGGCGAAGGCGGCCCCAGCCGCGACGGCGGCGGCGAGAAACGGCAAAGCAAACTTCAGCATCTCGTGACCCTTCATATGGCGAGCGTTCGCACTCTGGCGGGCGAAGGTTTCAGAAATGCGGCGCCTGGGTTTCGCGCCGGCAACCCGGTGCGCCTATTTCGCCTTGGGGGCGTAGGGCCGTTCGGTTCGCCATTCCTCGGCGAACGTCTCCAATGCCGGATCGCCCGCCTCCGGCAGGGTGACGACCAGCCGGGCCATCAGGTCGCCGCGGCGCCCCTGGCCGTCGGCGAGGCCGCGGCCACGCAGGCGCAGCACCGTACCGGAATTGGAGCCCTTGGGGACGTTCAAGGTCACCGGACCGTCGGGTGTCGGGGCCTGGACCTTGCCGCCCAACACGGCGTCGGGGACCGAGACGGGCACGTCCATGACCAGGGACTCACCCTCGCGCCGGAAGCGGGGATGCGGGCGCACGGCGATTTCGACCAGGGCGTCGCCGGCCCCCGCCCGCCCCGGGGCGCCCTGGCCCTTGAGCCGCAAGGTCTGGCCGTCGGCCGCGCCGGCCGGAATGGTGATATCCAGCGTGCGCCCGTCGCTGAATGCGATGCGTTTCTTGGTTCCCTTGATCGCCTCTTCGAGGTCGATCTCCATCGGCACCCGCACGTCCTGGCCGCGGGAAGCGAAGGGGCTGCCGCCGCGTCGCGGGCCACCGCCGCCGCCGAACATCTCACCCAGGATATCGCCGAGGTCGACGTTCTCGAACTCGCCGCCGCGGGCCCCGAAGGGGGAGCCCTGGCCGCCGCCGAACGGGCCGCCAGCCCGCATGGTCTCACGGCCATCGGCGTCGATCTCGCCGGCGTCGAACTTCTTGCGCTTGTCCGGATCACCCAGGAGGTCGAAGGCGGCGCTCAGCCGCTTGAACCTTTCCTCGGACTCCTTGTTGCCAGGATTGGCGTCCGGGTGATGCTGCTTGGCGAGCTTGCGGAAGGCTTTGCGGATCTCCTCATGGCTGGCGCTACGCGCCACGCCGAGCTCCTTGTAGGGGTCCTGCGCCAAGCCTCTCTAGTCCTCGTGGTGAATGCGACGGCCTGAGGTAGCCCCTCTTCGCCGCCGCGCAAGGCCCCGCTCGGCCAGGAGGTCCGGGGCCATGAAGTTGAGAGCCTCGTCGGGATCGGCGAGATCGGCTTCGCTGATCGTCTCGCCGCGGATGGAGACGCCAGCGCGGTGCACGCTTTCCGGGTCGCCGCTGACCAGCGGGTGCCAGGCGGCGAGACCACGGCCTTCGGCAAGACGACGGTAGGCGCAGCTCAGTGGCATCCACGCCAGCTTGCTGACGTTATCGGTGGTGAGCTTGATGCAGTCGGGCACGAATTCCCGCCGATTCTCGTAGTCCGAACAGCGGCAGGCCTCGGTGTCGAGCAGCTTGCAGGCCACCCGCGTCGGCGTGACCAAACCGCTCGCCTCGTCCTCGAAGCGCACCAGACAGCAGAGCCCGCAGCCGTCGCACAGGCTCTCCCATTCGGCCGGCGACATCTCGGCCAGGGTCTTCGCTTCCCAGAAGGGTCTCGCCGTCATGACCGGCCTGTCCTAAACCCTCCAGCGACGCGCGCCACCACTTTGCGTCATCCCGGACGTCGAGCCTCGCGAGGCGAGCCGGGACCCAGGGGCCGCAAGCGCTGGCGCAAGCCGCACGTGGGTCCCGGGTCTCGGCCGGCCTTCGCCGGCTTTCGCCCGGGATGACGCAAGTTAGCGGTGGCGCACCCGCTAGAGGAACCTCCGACAACCCATGGCGCCCCCCGTTCTCGCTCTGCGCGACGTGCGCCTCGCCGATGGGCCGAGGATGATGTTCGACGGCGCCGACCTGGGGCTCGAGCGGCGCGCTCGGGCGTGCCTGGTGGGCCGCAATGGAGCCGGCAAGTCGACGCTGCTCCGCATCCTCGCCGGAACCCTGGCCCCCGACGACGGCGAGCGAACCCTCACTCCGGGCCTCAGCATCGCTTATGTCGCCCAGGAACCGACTATCTCCGGCGCCTCTCTGGAGGCCTGGGCGACCGCCGGGGGCGCGCCGCCTCACCTGGCGCGCGCCGAGCTGGAAGCCTTCGATCTCGATCCGGCGCGCGGCGCGGAAGGCCTTTCCGGCGGCGAGGCGCGGCGGGCCGCCCTGGCGCGGGCCTTCGCTGAGACGCCCGACGTTCTGCTGCTCGACGAGCCCACCAACCACCTCGACATCCTGGCCATCGAAGCTCTGGAGGCGCGGCTGGCGCGCGTCGCCGCCGCCGTGCTCGTGGTCAGCCACGACCGCGCTTTCCTGGAGCGGGTGAGCAGCGCCTGCTTCTGGCTGGAGAACGCCCGCGTGCGCCGCCTCGACGCCTCTTTCGCCAGGTTCGAGGCCTGGGCCGAGGCGATCACGGACGCCGCGGCCGAGGCCGATCGGCGCCTGGCCAAAGCTATCGAGCGCGACGAGCGCTGGCTCGCCTTCGGGGTGACCGCCCGGCGGGCGCGCAACGAGGGCCGCCTGCGGCGGCTGCAGGCCCTGCGCGCCGAGAAGGCCCGGCGGATGGGCGAGGCGCGCGGCGATCTGAAGCTCTCCGGCGAAGCGGCCCCCAGGTCGGGCGCCCTGGTCATCGAGGCCAAGGGGATTTCCAAGGCCTATGGCGGCCGCGAGCTGCTGCGCGGCTTTTCCACCCGCATCCTGCGCGGTGACCGTGTCGCTGTCGTCGGGCCCAACGGCGCCGGCAAGACCACCCTGGTCAATATGCTGCTGGGCCGCCTCGAGGCGGACGCCGGCTCGGTGCGGCTGGGCGCCGGCGTCGAGCTGGCCTTCGCCAGCCAGGACCGCGCCGAGCTGGAGCCGGACAAGACCCTGATCGAGACCCTGACACCGGCCGGCGGCGACCAGATCATGGTCGGCGGTCGGCCACGGCATGTGGCCGGCTACGCCGCCGACTTCCTGTTTCGCTCCGACCAGCTGCGCCAACCCGTGCGCAGCCTCTCTGGCGGCGAACGCAACCGCCTGCTGCTGGCCAGGACCCTGGCGCGGCCGTCCAACCTGCTGGTCCTCGACGAGCCGACCAACGACCTCGACATCGAGACTCTGACCCTGCTCGAAGACACGCTGGCCGACTACGAGGGCGCGTTGATCCTGGTCAGCCACGACCGCGACTTCGTCGAGCGCCTGGCTACCTCGACCATCGCCCTGGACGGCCGTGGTCGGGTCGTCGAGACGCCGGGCGGCTGGAGCGACTTCGTCTCGCAGAACCCCGGCTTCTTCGCCGAACCGGAAGCTGCGCCCGCGGCGAGCAAGGCGGCGCCGGCCCCGCGCGCCCGGCCGCCAGCGGCCAAGCTCACCTACAAGGACCAGCGACGCCTGAGCGAGCTGGAAGCTGAGATGCCGCGCCTCGCCGCGCGGATCGGGACGCTGGAGGCGAAGCTCTCCGATCCGAACCTTTACGCCCGCGATCCAGCCGCGTTCGACGCGACAAGCCGCGATCTCGACGCCGCGCGGCGAGCGCTGGCAGACGCCGAAGATGCGTGGCTGGAACTCGAGGCGATGCGCGAGGCGCTAACGTCGGGATAGCCGGGGTTTGTACGGGATCGCGTGAGGCAATCACTGGGACGACCAAGGTCTCACCCTTGGCGAGGCGTGCGCCGCATCCTAACCTTCCGGCGATGAAGCTTCGCCTGATCCTCGCCCTGACGCTGCTGGCCGCGGCCTGCTCGCGTCCGCCCGCCGCCGCGCCGGGACGAACGACCATCCGCTTCGCCACCGATTGGCGAGCCGAGGCGGAGCAGGGCGGCTTCTACGAGGCGATGGCCAACGGCGAATACGCCAAGCGGGGCCTCGACGTGACCATCGTCCCCGGCGGGCCGGGGGTGAACGTGCCCCAGCTGGTCGCCACGAACGCGGTCGAGATGGGGATTGGCTCCAACGGATTCATCGTCCTCAACCTCGCCGCCCAGGGCGCACCGGTTAGGGCGGTGGCCGCCTTCATGCAGAAGGACCCGCAGGTGCTGATCGCCCACCCGGACGCCGGGGTGAATTCGCTCGCCGACATGAAGGGCCGACCTATCCTGCTGGGCGACGCCTCGGTGGGCGCGTTCTGGCCGTGGCTGAAAGCCAAGTACGGCTTCACCGACGACCAGGTGCGGAAATACACCTTCAACAATGCCCCGTTCCTGGCCGACAAACGCCTGATCCAGCAGGGCTATCTGACCAGCGAGCCCTATACGATCGAGAAGGAGGGCCACCTTAAGCCGGCCGTCTTCCTGCTCGCCGACAACGGCTACCCCGGTTACGCCGGAATGGTTTTGGCCTCCGACAAGCTGATCGCGGGCAACCCCGCGGCCGTGCGGGCCTTCGTCGAGGCCAGCGCCGCCGGCTGGCGCGCCTACCTGCATGGCGACCCGGCCCCCGGCGACAAGCTGATCCTCAAGGACAACCCTGAGATGACCGAGGATGTCCTCGCCCAGGCGCGCGATAAGATGCGCTATTACGGCATCGTGGACGCGGGCGCCGCAGCGCCAGGCGCGATGACCAACCAGCGCTGGGCTGACTTCTTCCACGTGGCCAACGCCGGCGGCGTCTATCCCAAGTCGCTCGACTACAAGATCGCCTACACCCTGGCGTTCCTGCCCAAGACGCCGTGAGCGTCGCTGCGCTCTCCGCCGTCGAGGTGGCCTATCTCGGCCGTGGCGCGGCGCTGGGGCCCTTCGACCTCACCGTTGGCGAGGGTGAGATCGTGGCGCTGGTCGGTCCCTCCGGCTGCGGCAAGTCCACCGCCCTGCGGCTGCTGGCAGGGCTGGAGGCGCCGACCCGCGGCGAGGTCAGGCGCGCGGCGGGTCGCGGCGAGACGGCGGTGGTTTTCCAGGCCCCGACGCTGGCCCCGTGGCTCACGGCCGAGGCCAACGTCGCGTTGCCGCTGGAGCTGGCAGGCGAGGTGCGTCGCGAGGCTCGATCGCGGGCGCGCGCGGCCCTGGCGCGCGTCGGACTTGCCGAGGCGGCGGCCGCCCGTCCGGCTCAGCTGTCCGGCGGCATGGCTATGCGCGCCTCTCTGGCCCGGGCGCTGGTCACCAACCCAAAGCTGCTTCTGCTCGACGAGCCGTTCGCGGCCCTGGACGAGATCACCCGCCGGCGCCTGGCCGACGACCTGCTGGCCATCTGGGCCGAGCGGCGTCCGGCGATCGTCTTCGTCACCCACAACGTCGAGGAGGCGGTCTATGTCGCCGGCCGGGTGGTGGTGATGAGCGCCGGTCCTGGGCGCCTGGCCGGCGAGACTAAAGTTGACGCGTCTGCGCCGCGAACGGCCGGATTCCGCGCCACGCCGGTCTTCCGCGCCACGGCCGAAGCGGTCTCCGAGCAGCTGGCCAGCGCCATGGGGACGGCCGCGTGAGCCGCATCCTCGCCCCGGCCGTGCTGATCGGCGCGATCCTGATCGTCTGGGAGGCGGCGACGCGAGTGCTGAGCGTGCCTGTCTACTTGCTGCCATCGCCCTCGGCCATCGCCGGCGCGCTGGCCGCCAACGCCGGCCTGCTGGCGGTCTCGGCCTGGCGGACCCTGGCGACGGCCATGGAGGCGCTCGCGGTCGCGGCGGTCTTCGCCGGCGCTCTGGCGCTGACCACCTCGCTCAGCCGCACGCTGGACGCCGCGATCCGGCCGATCGCCGTGGCCCTGCAGGTGACGCCGGTGATCGCCATCGCGCCGCTGTTCGTGATCTGGGCCGGAGTCGACCACCCCGAGCGGGCGGTGATCGCGCTGGCCGCCATCGTCGCCTTCTTCCCGATCTTCTCAGGCACGGCGCGGGGACTGGCCGCCGCCGATCCGGATCTCGAGCGCCTCTTCGACCTTTATGGCGCGACGCCGCTGCAGCGCCTGGCGCGCCTGAAGCTGCCCTCGGCCCTGCCGTTCATCGTCGAAGGCGCCAAGGTGGCGGCCGGGCTCTCGATCATCGGCGCGGTGGTGGCCGAGTTCGTGGCCGGCAGCGGCGGCGAACAGGGCTTGGCCTGGCGCATCCTGGAAGCCAGCAACCATCTGGAAACCGCCAAGGTGTTCGCCGCAATCCTGGTGCTGGCGTTGATGGCCGCGGTCGTGCAGGTGTTCTTTCAATGGCTGGAGCGCCGGGCGCTGGTCTGGTGGCGGGGGCGGTAGAGGCAGATCTGGATGTTTGCTTTGTGAGTGCGGCCTTAAGCCCCAGGGCCAATCTGCACAACGCATCACGCCGATCGCAAGGGAGCCGACAACCGCCCTGAAGTTCGGTCCACCGCTCGTCGTGAATGTCCATCGTGACGTCACTCCTGGGATCTTCCCGGGACCTGTCGCGACAGTTCGAACCCTCCGCAGCGGATCGAAATCAGACGCTGAGATCGAGGCCGTTCGAGGCAAGCCTCGACCGCTCATCTAACCACCTGCGGCTGTGATCTCCTCGGGCGTCGCGATCCGCCAATCACCCGGCGCCAAGTCGGCTGGCAGCTGCAGCGCGCCGATCGCCTCGCGATGCAGCGCGGCCACGTGGTTGCCGGCGGCGGCGAACATGCGACGGACCTGGTGGTAGCGGCCCTCGGTGATGGTCAGGCGGGCGGTGGTGTCCGACAGTGGCTCCAGCGCCGCCGGGGCCAGCGGCTTGGTTTCGCCCTCCAACATCAGGGCTCCGGAGGCGAATAGCGCGCCTTCCTCACCGGTCAGCGGACGGGCAAGGGTCGCGAGATAGACCTTCGGCGTCGCCTTTTTCGGCGAGATGATCCGGTGCAGCAGGGCCCCGTCGTCGGTGAGCAGCAGCAGGCCGGAGGTGTCGGCGTCGAGCCGGCCGATAGTGGAAAGGGCTGGCGCACGCGCCCGCCAGCGCTCGGGGAACAGCTCATAGACGCTGCGGCCGGCCTCGCGATGCGAGCAGACGACGCCGAGCGGCTTGTGGAGGATAAGGCTAAGCGGGGAGGGCGGATCGAGCGGCTGGCCGACCACGGTCATGTGCGCCGGCAGGTCGGCGGTGGGGGTCACATGGGCGGACGGGTCGCGGAGAGCGGCGCCGTCCAGCCTGACCTGGCCCCTCGCCATCAGGCCCTGGACCTCGCGGCGCGAGCCATAGCCGAGATTGGCGAGCAGGCGGTCCAGTCTCATTTCACCGCCTCCAGAACCTTGTAGCCGTTCGCGCGCACCAGGAGCCGGCTGTGGCGGAAGAGAGCGACCAGCGTGGCCTCGTAGGGCAGCGTGACATTGGCCACCAGGCGCAATGTGCCGCCGGTTCGGAGCATCTTCGCGGCGGCGATCACGAAGGCTTGGCCGAGGGCGCGGTCCTCCGCGCCCCCGTCGTGGAACGGCGGGTTGATGATCGCGAAGTCGAGGTCGGAAAGGGACGGGGCGGCGCGCAGGTCGGCCTGGAGGAAGGCCGCGCGCGGATCCTCGAGGTTGCGGCGGGCCGCCGCGATGGCGCGGGCGTCGAGGTCGATCAGGGTGAGGCGCGCCACGCCCGGCGACTTCAGCACCTCGCGCGCCAGCACGCCGGCGCCGCAGCCGAGGTCCGCGCCTGCCCCGGCCGGCGCCCACTGCTGCGCGATCAGCAGGGCGCTGCCGGGATCGACCCGGTCCCAGGCGAAGACACCGGGCTGCGACCAGAGGCCGAGCCTCTCCACGAACTGCGGTCCGCCCTCGGTAATGGCCGCGTCAACACCCGCGGGCGCAGCCGGCCGCGTCACGTGACAGATGCGGTGATGGCGCTTGGCATTCTCGCGCACCTCGCAACCCAAGCTCGCCAGCTCGCGGCCGAGCCGCGCGCCGCCTTTGGTCTTGGGGGCCAGGGCGAGGAGTTCGCCGCCCGGTTTCAGCGCCCGCAGCGCCTGGGCGAGGACGTAGCGCCGCTCCAGGACACCGGGCGGGGCGAGGACGACGAAGCGCTCGAGCGAAGCGTCCGCCAACGCCTCGATCGTCGCCGCGCCGATGACCAGCGGCGAGACCTGCACAGCGGCCTCGCCTGTCCGCGCGAGCGCGACCGAAGGCGAGCCGTAGACCGCCTCGCTCACGCCCGCTCGCGCGTGCGTTCGAAGCCAAGCTTGGGGAAACGCTCGGTCACATAGCCGATCTCCCAGGCCGACTTGGCGAGGAACACGGCCGCGACGTCGATATCGGTGGCCATGGCCGAGCGGTGGGTGGAGGCGAAGTCCTCGACGTCGGCCCGTGCGCCAGAAAGCCACCGCGCCTCGGCGTAGGGGGCATTTTCGAACACCACGTCCAGGCCGTATTCGCCGCCCAGGCGATCGGCCATGACCTCGAACTGCAGTTGGCCGACGGCGCCGACGATGAAATCCGAGCCGATCTCCGGCCTGAAGAGCTGCGTCACGCCCTCCTCGGCCAGGCCTTCGAGGGCCTTCTTGAGATGCTTGGCCTTCAAGGGATCGGTAACGCGGACGCGGCGCAGGATTTCCGGCGCGAAGTTGGGCAGGCCGGCGAAGCGCAGGGCCCCGCTCTCGGAGAGCGAGTCGCCGACCCGCAGCACGCCGTGGTTGGGTATGCCGATCACGTCGCCAGCGTAGGCCTCCTCGGCCAGCTCGCGGTCGGAGGCGAAGAACAGGATCGGCGCGTTGACGCTCATCTGCCGCCCGGTGTTCTCGATCTTGAGCTTCATGCCGCGCGAGAAGCGGCCGGAGGTGAGGCGGACGAAGGCGATCCGGTCGCGATGGTTGGGATCCATGTTGGCCTGGATCTTGAACACGAAGCCGGAGACCTCGTCGTCGCCGGGGGCGACATGCGTCGCTTCGCCGGCCCGGCGGGCGGCGATGATCCCCGGCGGTGGGGCGTAGGCGCCGATGGTCTCCAACAGGGTGTCGACGCCGAAGTGACGCAGGGCCGAGCCGAACAGCACCGGTGTCAGGTGGCCCTCGCGAAAGCTTTGCGGATCGAATGGCTTGGAAGCTTCGCGCACCAGCATGGCGCCTTCCTCGGCCTCTTCGCGCTCGTCCGGAGCGAGAAAGGCGCTGAGCGAGTTGGAATTGAGCGCCATGGGCGCGCCGTGTTCGTCCTCGTGCCGGCGGAAGGGCAGGAAGCGGTCGTGGCGCAGGTCGATGACGCCCTTGAAGCGGCCGCCGGAGCCGGCCGGCCAGGTGAGCGGCGCGGGGTCGAGCGCCAGCTTCTCGGCGATCTCGTCGAGCAGGGCGAAGGGGTCCTGCGCCTCGCGGTCCATCTTGTTGATGAAGGTGACGATGGGGATGTCGCGCAGGCGGCAGACCTCGAACAGCTTGAGGGTCTGAGGCTCGATGCCCTTGGCCGCATCCAGCACCATGATCGCCGTGTCGGCGGCGGTGAGGGTGCGATAGGTGTCCTCCGAGAAGTCTTCGTGGCCTGGGGTGTCCAGCAGGTTGAACATTAACCCGGCGTGGTCGAAGGTCATGGCGCTGGCGCTGACGGAAATGCCGCGCTCGCGCTCGATCTTCATCCAATCCGAGCGGGTACGGCGCTGCTCGCCGCGAGAGCGCACCGCCCCGGCGGCGCGGATCGCCCCGCCGGCCAGCAGCAGGTTCTCCGTCAGCGTGGTCTTGCCCGCATCTGGATGGCTGATGATGGCGAAGGTGCGCCGACGCGCGGCTTCCAGCGCAGGCGATGAGGGCGAGGGCATGGGGCCGGGCCTTTACGCGTCAGCCGGCGCCGAGGCAAATCGCCTCGCTACCCCTCCACCCGCTCGGTGAGGAAACGCGCGCCGTCGACGGCCTCGATCTCCACCACCCAGAGGTCAGGGTCGAAGCGCGCGGCGCGCTGGGCGTAGGCGTCGACATCGGCCTCGGCGACGGAATCCAGCGGCCGCATCCACACCGTCTCGCCCTCGAGGGCGAAGGCCTGCTCATAGAGTCTGGCCTCGCGGGACTTGGGGTCGTAGGTCTTGACCAGCACCGCGCCGGAGCGCGCATCGCCCTTGCGCGCCACGGTGGCGAAGCCGCCGGCGAGCTCAACCCGGCGGACGAGCGCGGCCACCCAGACGTCGCTGGAGATCTCCATGGCTTCACTATGGCCGCCGAGGTTGCCAGAGCAAGCGCAAGAGGCCACATCGGGCGCATGGACACGGTCGCCCCCAGCAGTATCGACGCCGCCGTCGACGAGCTCGCCGACGAGCTCGACCTGCTGGGCGACTGGGAGCAGCGCTATCGGCACCTGATCGACCTCGGCCGCGATCTGGAGCCGCTCAGCGAGGCCGAGCACAGCGATGAGCACAAGGTGCGCGGCTGCGCCAGCCAGGTCTGGCTCGTGGCGAGCCGCGATGAGGCCGGACGCCTGCATTTTCGCGGCGACTCCGACGCTCACATCGTCCGTGGACTGATCGCCGTGCTGCTCGGCTTCTACAATGGCCGGTCAGCGGGCGAGATCCTGGCCTTCGACGCCCGCGCCGCCTTCGAACGGCTGGGCCTAACCGGGGCTCTTTCGCGCCAGCGCTCCAATGGCCTCTTCTCGATGATCGAGCGCATCCGCCGCGAGGCGGCCGGCGGTTGACGCCGCTGCTGATCACCGTCGGGCTGCTGCTCGCCTGCGCGGCCGTCATCTACTTTTCGTGCGAATACTTCACCAACGGCGTGGAATGGCTGGGTCGCTCGCTGGGCGTGGGTCAGACGGCGACCGGCGCCATCCTGGCCGCCTTCGGCACCGCCCTTCCGGAGACGGTGGTCACCTTCGTGGCCGTGGCCATGGGAGCCACGGCGGCGAGCAAGGCGGTGGGCGTGGGCGCGGCCATGGGCGGTCCGCTGGCCCTGGCCACCCTGGCCTACGGCGTGGTCGGCGCCGCCTTTGTCGTGCTGGGCCGCCAGCTGCCCAGCTCGGCGGAGGCCCAGACCAGCTATCGCCGCCTGGCGGCCGACCAGGGCTGGTTCCTGGCCATTTTCTCGGTGAAGCTCGGCCTCGGGCTCGTCGCCTTCGCCGGCAAGGCTTTGCTCGGATGGGTGTTCCTGGCGGTCTACGGGCTCTGGGTCCGCGCCGGGCTCGCCGGACCCAAGGGCGAAGAGGAAGGCGAAGGCCTGGAGCCCCTGCGCCTGGCGCCGCACGCGGCCACGCCCTCACTGGCGATGACCTTGTTGCAAACTGGCGGGGCGCTGGTGGCGATCTTCCTGGCCTCGCGCGTGTTCGTCGACCAACTGGAGCGCTTTGGCGAGCTGCTGGCCGCGCCGCCGCAGCTCGTCGCCCTGTTCGGCAGTCCCATGGCCACCGAACTGCCCGAGACGTTGAACGCGGTGATCTGGGTGCGGCAGGGCAAGCACCGGCTGGCCCTGGCCAATATCTCCGGCGCGATGATGATCCAGGCCACGGTGCCGACCGCGCTCGGCCTGTTCTTCACGCCCTGGCGGCTCGATCCCCCGCTGATCGCTGCGGGCCTGGCCACAGTCATGGCGGTGGCGGTTCTAGCCGCCGCCTTCCGTTGGGGCTTCGTCTCGCGCCGAATCCTCACGGCCGTGTGCGTGATCTATCCGGCGTTCGTGGCCCTGATCTTCTGGCTCAAACCATAAGACCGCGGCGCTCCCGCTAGGAGAGCGCCGCCGATCGTCTCGAAGATCCGTGGGCCACGGCGGCCGGGTGGATCCTCCCGGCCCCGTCAGACTCTAGCGACGCTTGGCGCCGCCCTTGGCGGCCTGACGACCGCCCTGGCCGAGACCCATCTGCTTGGCGAGGTCTGAACGCGCCTTGGCGTAGCTCGGCGCAACCATAGGGTAATCCTTGGGAAGACCCCACTTGGCGCGATAGTCTTCCGGGCTCATGTTGTACTTGGTCCGCAGGTGCCGCTTGAGCGACTTGAACTTGCGGCCGTCCTCCAGGCAGATGAGAAAGTCCTGGGTGATGGACCGACGAACCGGCACAGCCGGCTCCTTCGGGGCCGGCTCAACAGCTTCGCCGCCCGAAGCGACCGACGTCAGCGCGCGATGGACGCTCTGAATCAGCGCCGGCAGGTCGCCCGTGGAGATGTTGTTGTTTTCGACATAAGCCGCCACGATCTCGGCGGTCATTTCGATAATTTCTGCTTTCTCTTCCATGCTTGATCTTTCAACTGTTTACCGGGTTATGGATCCCGTCCGTTTTAAGCATGCACTGATAAAGGGCGCTTTTATGGAGTTTCCGCGAACGCCACAAGGGATGTGTCGCTTTTTTGTCGTGCAAACAGCGCCAATAGGTCGAAAGTCCGTCTATTCCCGCCGTACAGGCAGTAGCGTGAGATTTTTCAACTGAAATCCCGCGGCTTCCAGCTGGGCCAGATGTCGGGAAGATCGGTGGAAACCCGGTTTGGATAGTGCGGCGGCCGCTTCTCCAAGAAGGCGGTGACGCCTTCGGCTGCGTCTCCCGAGGCCCCGCGCGCCTGGATGGCGCGGCTGTCGGCCTTGTGCGCCTCCATCGGCTGGTCAGCCCCCGCCATACGCCAGAGGAGCTGACGGGTCAGCGCAATGGAGACGGGGGCGGTGTTGTCGGCGATCTCGCGCGCCAGGGCGCGGGCGGCGGGCAAAAGCTCGTCCGGTGCGTGCAGCGAGCGGACGAGGCCGCGCTCGAGCGCCTCCTGGGCGGGAAAGACCCGGCCCGTGTAGCACCACTCCAGCGCCGTCTGCATGCCGACAAGCCTGGGCAAGAACCAGGATGAGGCTGCTTCTGGGGTGATGCCGCGGCGGGCGAAGACGAAGCCGAAGCGGGCGTCGGTCGAGGCGAGGCGGATATCCATGGGCAGCTGCATGGTCACGCCGACGCCGACGGCCGGGCCGTTGACCGCCGCAATCACCGGCTTGAGGCTCTCGTAGATGCGCAAGGTGAGGCGCCCGCCGCCGTCGCGCTGGACGCCGCCGACAAGCCCCTCGGCCCGGATCGGGTCGGTGCGGCGCTCATGGTTGAAGGTCGAGGCGCCGGCCGAGAGGTCCGCGCCGGCGCAGAACCCGCGGCCCGCACCGGTGACGATCACCGCGCGTACGGCGTCATCGGCGTCGGTGAGATCAAAGGCCGCGATCAGGTCGGCCATCATCCGGGCGGTGAAGGCGTTGAGCCGGTCGGGACGGTTTAGGGTGATGGTCGCGACGCCTTCCTCCACCGCATAGAGGATGGTCTCGAACGGTTCGCTGGCCATGGTCGTTGCTCCCTGATGTGAGAATTTGGCTTAAGCCGCTCTCCTTCCGCAGGGACAGTCAAGTCGCCGCCCTTTACGCGCCCGCATCCCGCGCCATAGATGTCGAACAAAGACAGGGAGTGAGGCGCGCCACATGGCTGAGAACGCCGATTTTATCATCGTGGGCGCGGGCTCGGCCGGGTGCGTGCTCGCCAATCGCCTCTCCGCCGAGGGCGCGAAGGTGCTGCTGCTGGAGGCTGGCGGCGACGACCGGCCGACGCACAATCCTAGCCAGTTCCTCTCCAACCTGATGATCCACGTGCCGGTCGGTTATTCGTCGACGCTCAAGGATCCCAAGGTCAACTGGCTCTATCCCACCGAGCCCGATCCGGGCACCGGCGGGCGAGTTCACGTCTGGCCGCGCGGCAAGGTGCTTGGCGGCTCATCGTCGATCAACGGCCTGCTCTACATCCGTGGCCAGCGCGCCGACTACGATGGCTGGCGCCAGCTGGGTTGCGAAGGCTGGGGCTGGGACGATGTCCAGCCCTACTTCTTCCGAGCCGAGCACCAGGAACGCGGGGCGGGGCCGAACCACGCGGTGGGCGGACCGCTCAACGTCTCCGACGTCACCCAAACCCATGCGGTCAGCGATGCGGTGATCGAGGCCTGCGTCCAGGCCGGCATCCCCCGCAACGACGACGTCAACGGCGAGGACCAGGAGGGGGCCGGCTACTACCAGCTAACCGTCAAGAACGGCCAGAGATGCTCGGCCGCGGTGGCCTATCTGCACCCAGTGATGAACCGGCCGAACCTCAAGGTCGAGACCCGGGCGCTGGCCTCGCGCGTGATCATCGAGAACGGCCGCGCGGTCGGCGTCGAGTTCGTCCAGGACGGCGTCAAGCGGCAGGCGCAGGCGGCGCGCGAGGTGATCCTGGCCGGCGGGGCGATCAATTCGCCGCAGCTGCTGCAACTGTCCGGAATTGGCGACGGCAGCCTCCTGCAGAGTCTCGGCATCCCGGTGGTGCGCGACGCGCCAGGCGTCGGCGCCAACCTGCAGGACCATTACGTGATCACGGAGAGCTGGCGGCTGAAGCCGGAGGTGGTGACGGTCAATGAGATGACCCGCGGCGGCCGCTTCGTCGGCGAGATCTTCAGCTATCTTACCAAGCGCACGGGCCTGCTGACTCTTTCGGCGGCCCATATCGCCGTCTTCACGCGCTCCCGACCGGATCTGGCCGGGCCGGACATCCAGTATCACGTCCTGCCGGCCACCATGGACACCGACAAGTTCGTAAGTGAGCAGAAGATGGTGCTGGAAGGCGCGCCCGGCCTCACTATCGCGCCTTGCCAGGTGCGGCCCGAGAGCCGCGGGACGATCCGTATCGTCTCGCCAGACCCCGCGACCTATCCGGCCATCGCGCCAAACTACCTCTCCGCCGCGCTCGACCAGGAAGTGGTGGTGGCCTCGCTGAAGATCGGCCGCAAGATCGCCGAACAGCCGGCGCTGGCGCCCTATATCGACCACGAGATGACGCCCGGCCCCGAATTGACCAGCGACGAGGCGCTGCTCGAGTTCGCCCGCATGGCTGGCTCGACCATCTATCACCCGGTCGGCACCTGTCAGATGGGCCACGGACCTCAGGCGGTGGTCGATCCTCAGCTCAGGGTGATCGGCGTGGAGGGTCTGCGCGTCGTCGACGCCTCGGTCATGCCCCGCCTGGTCTCCGGCAACACCAATGCGCCGACGATCATGATCGCCGAGAAGGCCGCCGACCTGATCCTCGGACGCGCCCCGGCCGGCGCCATGGCCGCCTGACATGCATCCCACTCACCACGCCAAGACCTCACCGGACAAACCGGCCTACATCATGGCTGGTTCCGGCGAGACGGTGACCTACGGCGAACTCGACGCCCGCTCGAACCAGGGCGCGCACCTGTTTCGCAGCCTTGGCCTCGAGGCGGGCGACGCGGTCGCTCTCTTCATGGACAATTCGCCTCGCTATTACGAGGTGCTGTGGGCCGCGCAGCGTTCCGGCCTGCGCTTCACCTGCATCTCCTCCAAACTCACGGCCGGCGAGGTGGAGTACATCGTCAAAGATAGCGGGGCGAAGGCTCTGGTGACCTCGGCCGGCGTCGCGCCTGTCGCCTTGCAGCTGGCGCCGCTCACGCCCGGCGTGGCGCTTTACATGACCGACGGCGCGCAGGGGCCGTACCAGAGCTTCGAGACCGCTCGGGCGCGGCTTCCGCAAACGCCGATCGCCGACGAGACCGGAGGCGGGGCGATGCTCTATTCTTCCGGCACGACCGGCCGGCCCAAGGGCGTCAAACGCGCCGCGCCCGACGGTCCTCAGCCGATCGACGCGCCCAACGGACTGATGATGATGGGCATAGGGATGTACGGCTGGACGCCCGACAGCATCTATCTCTCGCCGGCGCCACTCTACCACGCCGCGCCGCTCGGCTGGTCGATGGCGGTGCAGGCCCTCGGTGGCACCGTGATCCTGATGGAGCGCTTCGAGCCCGAAACCGCGCTCGCCTACATCGAGACATACAAGGTCACCACCGCCCAGTGGGTGCCCACCCACTTCGTGCGCATGCTGAAGCTGCCCGAGGCGGCGCGCGCGAAATACGATCTGTCGTCGCTGAAGAGCGTGTTCCACGCCGCCGCGCCGTGCCCCGTTCCGGTCAAGGAAGCGATGATCGCCTGGTGGGGTCCGATCGTGAACGAGTACTACGCCGGCACCGAGGGCAACGGATTCACCGCCATCAACTCGCAGGAGTGGCTGGCGAAAAAAGGCTCGGTGGGCCGCGCCATCGCCGGCGAGGTGAAGATCTGCGACGAGGCGGGCGATCCTTTGCCGCCGCGCGCCGAAGGCACGGTCTATTTCGCCGGCGGCGGCGCGTTCGAATATCATAATGATCCGGGCAAGACGTCCGAAAGCCGCAACAAGCACGGCTGGACGACCCTGGGTGACGTCGGCTGGCTCGACGAGGACGGCTACCTTTTCCTCACCGACCGCAAGAGCTTCATGATTATTTCAGGCGGCGTGAACATTTATCCGCAGGAGATCGAGAACCTCTTGATCACTCACCCCAAGGTGGCCGATGTCGCCGTGGTCGGCGCCCCCCACGAGGAGATGGGCGAAGAAGTGGTGGCCGTCGTTCAGCCTGCGGAGGGGGTAGAACCCAGCGAGGCCCTGGCGGCGGAGCTCTCGGCTTTCGCCCGAGCCAATCTCTCTCACGTCAAAGCGCCGCGGCGCATCGACTTCATGGCCGAACTGCCGCGCCATCCGACCGGAAAGCTCTACAAGCGGCTGGTCCGCGACGCCTATTGGGGCAAGAAGGACTCCGTCATCGTCTGACGGGAGGCCCGCCGTGGATCTGGGAATTGCCGGCCGTAAGGCCATTGTCTGCGGCGCCAGCGCCGGCCTGGGGCGCGGGGTGGCGACGGCGCTCGCCCGCGAAGGCGTCATTCTCACCGTGGCCGCGCGTGGTGGCGAGCGGCTCGAGCAGACAGCAGCCGAAATCTCCGCCAAAACGGGGGCCTCAGTGACGGCGGTCGCTTGCGACGTGACCACGGATGAGGGCCGCGAGGCTCTGCTGGCGGCCCAGCCGGCGCCGGATATCCTGATCAACAACGCCGGCGGTCCGCCGCCCGGCGACTTCCGTCAGTTCTCGCGCGAGGATTGGATCAAGGCCTTCGACGGCAACATGCTTTCGGCTGTGTTCCTGATCCGCGCCACGCTCGATGGCATGATCGAGCGCCGTTTCGGCCGGGTGGTGAACATCACCAGCGGCGGGGTGAAGTCGCCGATCCAGACCCTGCCGCTCTCCAACGGCGCCCGGGCCGGCCTCACCGGCTTCGTCGGCGGCCTGTCGCGGCAGGTGGTGAAGCACAATGTGACGATCAACAATGTCCTGCCGGGTCTCTTCGACACCGACCGGCTCAAGTCGCTCTACGCGGACGAGTCTGCGCGCGATCGCAGCCGCGCGGCGATTCCCGCCGGACGGTTCGGCGATCCGGCCGAGTTCGGCGATCTGGCGGCGTTCCTTTGCGGGGCCCGGGCCGGCTACATCACCGGCCAGAACTTCTTGATCGACGGCGGTTCGTTTTCTGGATTGCTTTAGCCGAAGCGCGCCGGGCTGAACGGCGCAGCGGATAACCCGCGGTCCGCGAGGTCGGCGGGAATCTCGCGGCCGAGCGCCAGGGCGGCGCCGAGGCGCGCAGCTGCGGGCGCGGTCTGCATGCCGTAGCCGCCCTGGCCGGCGAACCAGAAGAAGCCGGCCGCCGTGGGATCGAAGCCGAACACCTCGATCTTGTCGGGGGCGAAGGTGCGAAGACCGGCCCAGGATCTAGCCACGCGCCGCACCGGAATGTCCGCCGCGGCCTGAACGCGCTCGACGCAGACCGCGATATCGATCTCCTCGGGCGCTGCGTCCATCGGCGGCGAGGGGGTTTCGTCGCACGGCGAGGCGAGGATCAGGCCAGACTGCGGCTTGAAGTAGAACCTCTCCTCGACGTCGAGGACGGTAGGCCAGGCGCCGATGTCGGCGCCGGCCGGCGGTTCGAGGAGGATCACCGTGCGGCGTTTTGGAACCAAGCCTGGCGGCGTGATCCCGGCGAGGCTCGCCACGGTGTCGGCCCAGGCCCCGGCGGCGTTGACCACCGCCGCGGCTTCGACCGTCCCGCCGTTCGCCAGGCGCGCGCGCCAGACATCTCCTACACGCGCCAGGGCCTCGACCCGGGCATCGGTGAGCAGCGCCGCGCCGCGGGCCCGTGCCAGGCGCAGGAAACCTTGGTGGAGGGCGGCGACGTCGATGTCGGCGGCTTCGGGCTCCAGGATCGCGCGAGCTGCGGCTTCCGGGCGGAGCAGCGGAACGAGGTCGCGGGTCGCCTCGGTCGTCAGCTCGCGGAAGACGCCGCCGACCGCGGCGATCTGGGTGGCCAGCGTGTCCAGGGCGTCGCCCTGCTCGGCGCGGGCGAGCGTCAAGGCCGCGCGCGGGGAAAGCAGCGGATGGTCGGTGAAACCCTCGGGCGGGGACTCGAAGAAGGCGCGGCTGGCGGCGGTCAGCCGGCGCACCGGCTCCGCGCCATAGCTTTCGATGTACATGGCCGCCGAGCGACCGGAGGTGTGGTAGCCGGGGCGCTCCTCCTGCTCGACCAAGAGCACCTTGGCGTTGGTCGCCAGCTCGGCGGCGATGGAGGCGCCCGCCACCCCCGCGCCGACGACGAGGAAGTCATACCGCGTCACGCGTCAGACCAGCGCTCCGTGGCAATGCTTGAACTTCTTGCCCGAACCGCAGGGGCAGGGCTGATTCCGCCCGGTGGTTTCGAAGCCGGCCGGTAGGGCCGAGAGCGGCAAGGCGGCCCGGGTCTCGGCGTCGCCCCTGGAAAGCGCCGCGCCCACGCTCTCCAGCGCCCGCTCATTCTCGCCGGTCGAGGGGTCCATGTGCACCTCGTACATCGGCGGCGGCGAGGGCTCGGGCGGCGCGAAGCGGAACTCGACGGTCATCACCCAGCGGGTCACCGACTGGCGCAGGTCGCCGATCAGCGTCTCGAACAGCGAGAAGGCCTCGGTCTTGTACTCGTTGAGCGGGTCGCGCTGACCATAGCCGCGCAGGCCGATGACGTTGCGCAGATGGTCGAGGTGCATGAGGTGCTCGCGCCACTGGTAGTCGATCATCTGGAGGAGGAAGTTCTTCTCCATGCTGCGCATCTGGCCGGGCGAAAGCTGCGCCTCGCGCTCGGTGGCGCGGGCGTCGGCGGCGGCGCGCAGGCGCTCGGCGATCTCGTCGTTGGCGATGCCTTCCTCGGCCGCCCAATCCTTGACCGGCGGCGTCAGGCCGAGCAGGCCCTCGACGCTCTCGGCGAGGCCGTCCAGGTCCCACTGATCGGCATAGGCCTTTGGCGGCAGGTGGCGGGCGACGATGTCGTCGATGGTGTCATTGCGCATTTCCGTGACGATCTCCGAAAGGTCGTCGGAGGTCAGGAACTCGTGACGCTGTTCGAACACCGCCTTGCGCTGGTCGTTGATGACGTCGTCGTACTTCAGCAGGTTCTTGCGGATCTCGTAGTTACGCTGCTCGACCCGCTTCTGGGCGGTGGCGATGGCTTTGCTGAGCCAGGGGTGGGTGATTGCCTCGCCTTCCTCCATGCCGGCGAAACGCATGATGGCGTCCATCCGATCGCCGGCGAAGATGCGCAGCAGGTCGTCCTCACACGACAGGAAGAACTTCGAATGGCCCGGGTCGCCTTGGCGGCCAGTGCGGCCGCGCAGCTGGTTGTCGATGCGCCGGCTCTCGTGCCGTTCGGTGCCGAGCACGAAGAGGCCGCCGGCCGCGAGCGCCTCGGCCTTCTTGACTTCGATCTCGGCCTCGAGCGAGGCGCGTTCTTCGGCCTCGGCTTCCGGCGTCGGCTCGACGCCGAGGCCTGCCTGCTCCTCCCGCCACTTGGCCAGGCGCATGTCGAGGTTGCCGCCCAGTTTAATGTCGGTGCCGCGGCCGGCCATGTTGGTGGCGATGGTCACCGCGCCGGGCACGCCCGCGTCGGCGACGATGAAGGCCTCCTGCTCGTGGTAGCGGGCGTTGAGCACGTTGTGGGGCACGCCCTTCATGGGCTTGCCGTCACGCTCCCAGGGGTGTTGCGCCAGCAGCTCGGAGAGCTGCTCGGATTTCTCGATCGAGACCGTGCCCACCAGGATCGGTTGGCCGCGGCTGTAGCAGTCGACGATCTGGGTGATGATCGCGGCGTTCTTTTCGTCGGCCGTGCGGTAGACCTCGTCCTCGTCGTCCTTGCGCGTGATCGGGCGGTTGGTTGGAATTTCCGCCACATCCATCTTGTAGATGTCGAAGAATTCCTGCGCCTCGGTGGCCGCCGTGCCGGTCATGCCCGAGAGCTTGCCGTAGAGTCGGAAGTAATTCTGGATCGTGACCGAGGCGAGCGTCTGGTTCTCCGGTTGGATATCCACCTGCTCTTTGGCCTCGATGGCCTGGTGCAGGCCTTCCGAAAGGCGCCGGCCATGCATCATCCGGCCAGTGAACTCGTCGATCAGCATGACCTCACCGTCGCGGACGATGTAGTCGCGGTCGCGCTGGTAGAGCACGTTGGCCCTCAGCGCCTGGTTGACGTGGTGCACCACAGAGACGTTGGCCGGGTCGTAGAGTCCGGCCGAGCCGTCGGCGAAGTGGCCCTCGCGCTCCAGCGTCTCTTCGATGGTTTCTGAGCCGAATTCGGTGAGCAGGGCCTGCTTCTGCTTCTCGTCGTGCTCGTAGGTGGCCGGATCGCCGATCAGCTCATTCACCAGCTTGTCGATGGTCCGATAGAAATCCGAGCGATCCTCGGTCGGCCCCGAGATGATCAACGGCGTGCGCGCCTCGTCGATCAGGATCGAGTCGACCTCGTCGACGATCGCGAAGGGGTGGCCGCGCTGGACCATCTCCGAGGCGTCATAGACGAGGTTGTCGCGCAGGTAGTCGAAGCCGAACTCGTTGTTGGTGCCGTAGGTGATGTCGGCGGCGTAGGCGCGCTGGCGCTCGCCCTGGGAAAGGCCATTGACGATCACCCCCACGCTCAGACCGAGGAAAGTGTAGACGCGGCCCATCCACTCGGCGTCGCGCGTGGCCAGGTAGTCATTGACGGTGATGAGGTGGACGCCCTTGCCGGCGATCGCATTGAGATAGGCCGGCAGGGTGGCGACCAGGGTCTTGCCTTCGCCGGTGCGCATCTCGGCAATGCCACCTTGATGCAGCGCCATGCCGCCAACCATCTGCACGTCGTAGTGACGCTCGCCCAGGCGCCGCTTGGCCGCCTCGCGGACCACCGCGAACGCCTCGTTGAGCATCGACTCCAGCGTCTCGCCCTTGGCGTACCGGGCGCGGAACTCGTCGGTCTTGGCGCGCAGGGCCTCGTCGGAGAGCGCGGAGACTTCCGGCTCGAGAGCGTTGATTGCCGCGACCTTGTTCATCAGGCCGCGAACTTTGCGGTCGTTGGAGGAGCCGAGGAACTTTTTCAGATCGAGCATGGAGCGGTCCGGTTGAAGCCTGGCGCGGGCGGCGGCGGGCGCCGCGCACTTTGATGGACCTTCGCCGGCTCGGAAACACCGCGCATTTCAGCGCGCGCGTGACTTAGGAAGATGCGTCCTGAGTGTCAACGTAAGGGCGGGCTGGACCCATCCTTCGCCGCACGGCAGAACGGTCGGATGAAACACTGGGCAGCGGTTCTGGCGGGGCTGGCGGTGGCCGGCGCCGCGCATGGCGAGAAGCTGACGCCGGAGCGGGTGTTCGCCGATCCTGACCTTTCCGGTCCGCGTGCGCGCAAGGTCGCGCTGGCGCCGGACGGATCGGCCGTCACGTTCCTGCGGGCCAAGGCCGACGACCAGCGTCTGACCGACCTGTGGATCGCCGGGGCCGACGGCGCGTCGCCGCGGATGATCGTCGACGGCCGGGCGCTCATGCCGAAGGACGCCAGCCTGTCCGAGACCGAGAAGAGCCGGCGCGAGCGACAGGGAATCCAGTCGCACGGCGTGGTCGACTACAGCTGGGATGAGGCGGGGGACAAGATTCTCGCCCCCGTGGAAGGCGACCTCTGGCTCTGGGACCGGGCCAGCGGGGCGCTGCGCCGGCTGACCGAGCATCCGGAGGATGACACCGACGCCCAGCTGTCGCCGAAAGGCGGCTTCGTGTCCTACGTGCGCGGCGACAATCTCTACGTCCGGCCGGCCGGCGGCGGGGCCGAGCGCGCGCTCACCGTCGGCGGCGACGAACTCCATCCCTGGGCGGAGGCCGAATTCGTCGCCCAGGAGGAGATGGATCGCGAGACTGGCTACTGGTGGTCGCCGGACGAGACCCGCGTCGCCTTGACGCGTGTGGACGTCTCCGGCGTCGACGTCGTCCCGCGCTTCGACATCGGGGCCGAGGGCGCGACGGTGGTCAACCAGCGCTACCCGCGGGCCGGGCGGCCCAACGCCAAGGTCGAGCTGTTCGTCGAGAATGTCGCCACGAGCGCGCCGGTGAAGGTCGACCTCGGGGCCGATTCGGACATCTATCTGGCTCGGGTCGACTGGTCGAAGGACGGCAGGATTCTCTACGTTCAGCGCGAATCCCGCGACCAGAAGCGGCTGGATCTGCTGGCCGTCGATCCGGCGACGGGCGACGCCCGGGTGATCGTCAGCCAGACCAGCGCCCACTGGGTCGAGCTCAGCAATGATTTTCGGCCGCTCCAGGACGGGACTTTCCTGTGGTCTTCGGAAGAGTCCGGCTGGCGCCATCTCTACCTCTATACGGCCGACGGGCGCCTGATCCGCCAGGTGACGCACGGCGACTGGCCGGTGGCCGAGCTGCTCGGCGTCGACGAGGCCAAGGGCTGGGTGTTCTTCGCGGCCAGCCGGGAGACGCCGATCGAGCGGCGCATCTGGCGCATTTCCTATACGACCGACGAGGCGGAGCCGGTGGCGCTCACCCCGGCCGGCGGCTGGTGGACGGCGGACTTCGCCAGGTCCGGCCAACTATTCGCCGCCACCTACGACGATCCAAAGACCCCGCCGCGAACCGGTCTCTATCGCGAGGACGGCAGCTTGGTCCGGTGGATCGAGGAGAACCGGCTTGGGCCCGGCCATCCGTTTGCGCCCTACGCCGACCGCCTGCCAAGTCCGCGCTTCGGAACGATCAAGGCCTCGGACGGCCAGGACCTGTGGTGGGAGCTGCGCACGCCGCCCGGGTTCGATCCGAGCCGGAAATATCCCGTGATCGTCCAGGTCTATGGCGGGCCGGCGGGGGCGCTGGTGCGTCGCGGCTGGGCCAATCCCGCCGACCAGCTGTTTCTGGAAGCCGGCTATGTGCTTTTCAGCCTCGACAACCGCGGCACGCCCGGTCGCTCGGTCGCCTTCAAGACGGCCATCGACCGGCGGATGGGCCAGCTCGAGGTCGAGGACCAGCTGGCCGGCGCCGCCTTCCTGGAGTCCCAGCCGTTCGTTGACCCGGCCCGGATCGGCGTCACCGGCTGGTCCAACGGCGGCTACATGACCCTCATGCTTCTGACCGCGCCCGGCAGCCCGTTCGCGGCCGGGCTCGCCGGCGCGCCGCCCACCGACTGGTCGCTGTACGATACCCACTACACTGAGCGGTACATGGGAACGCCAGAAGACAATGCCGTCGGTTATGCGGCGGCGGAGGTGCTTCCGCGGCTACCGAACCTGAAGCCGGGCGGCCTGATGCTCGTCCACGGCATGGCCGACGACAATGTCTCGTTCGACAATTCCACGCGCGTGATGTTCGCTCTGCAGGCCAAGGCGATCCCCTTCGAGACCATGGTCTATCCGGGCCTGCGCCACCGCGCCGGCTGGACCCAGGGCGACCTGCTCCACCGCACCCGGACCGTACTCGACTTCTTCGCACGGAAGCTTGCGCCTACGCCGGCGCCCTAGGGCCTGCCAAAAGCACGGACTGGACGCGGCCGCTATGACGAACTCGCTCGGAAGGCCTTGGGACGCGAGACCTGGCGGGTCCAACTCGGACGACGGCCGCGCTGACCGCACGCGCGGCGACCGCGTGGCCGCCTACCGCCGCATGCAACTGGCCGCGACGCTGGTGCTGGTCGCCATGACGGCGGTCTACATCGCCGCCACGCTCGGCAAGCCGCGCTGGCCCTGGCTCGGCTGGCCGCAGGCGTTCGGCGAAGCCGGCATGGTGGGGGCCTGCGCCGATTGGTTCGCGGTCGTGGCCCTGTTCCGCCGGCCGCTCGGCCTACCGATCCCCCACACCGCCATCCTGCCGCGAAGCCAGGCCCGCATCGGCCAGGCCATCGGCGCCTTCGTGGTCGACAACTTCCTGACGTCAGAGGTTCTGGCCGAGCGGCTGGCCAAGCTCGATGTCTGCGAGTTCGTCTCCGCCTGGCTGCTCAAGGGCGACAATGCCGGACGCCTATCCCGCCAGGTGGCGCCCTTCCTGCCGCGCATCCTCTCGGCGGTCCCTAGTGATCGCGCCCGCGAGGCGGCGGCCGGCCTCGCCCGCCAGGGTCTGGAAAGTCTACAGGCCGCGCCCTTCGCCGCCCACCTGCTGGCCGCCTTCTGGGACCAGGGCCATGCCGAGGGGCTGATCGACCGCGGCGTGAAGCTCGCCCAGGACTATCTCGCCGGCCACCGCGACCAACTGCGCGGTCCGCCGCCGGAGACCGCCGGCAAATGGCTGACGAGCTGGATCGACCGGGCGCTGGCCGACCGGGCGTTGGACGAGCTCATCGCGGCGCTCGGCGAAATGCGACGGCCCGATCATCCCTGGCGCGAAGACATCCGCCAGGGCGTGCGCAACCTGATCGTGGCGCTCGCCAACGATCCGGAGGTGATCGCGCGTGGCGAGGCGCTCAAGGCCGACCTGATCAACAACCCCACCCTCATTCGCCGCGCTGAGGCTCTGTGGGACAGCATCGAGGCGGACCTACGCCGCGGCGATCCCGACCGCATCGAAGCGGTGGCCCACGCCCTGGAGTTCGTTCTGCGGGGCGTGGCTGCGTGGCTCGCCGAGGGCCAACGGGAGCAGGCGCTCCTCAATCGCTGGATCCGCCGCGCCGTGCGGGATGCGGTGGCGCCGCGGCGGGAGGAGATCGGCAGTTTTATCGCCGAGGTCGTCGGCCGTTGGGACACCGCCACCATGGTGGCCAAGATCGAGGTCGAGGTGGGCCGCGACCTGCAGTACATCCGCATCAACGGCGCTGTGGTGGGGGCTCTGGTCGGCCTGGCGATCTACGCCGTCTCGCGGGGGCTGGGACTGGTTCAGTAGCTCGCCGGCGCGAAGCTCTCGGCCTGGGCCAGGCGCCATTCCTGCGCCAGCGCCGGCGCAGCCTCGCCGTTCACGAGGGCGCCGAATGCAGGCCGCGGATAGAATTCGTCGCCGCGCAGGATGTTGCCGCTTTCGTCGCGCACATGCAGGTGCCAGGGCATGAGGTCGCTGGGATGGGCGAGGCCGGCGGAGCCGAGCAACTCGGCCAGGGCCCTCAGGGTGTTGCGGTGGAAGTTGGCCACGCGCTCGGCCTTGTCGTCCACCACCAGGGCGCGCTGGCGCTGCGGGTCCTGGGTGGCGACGCCGGTCGGACAGCGGTTGGTGTGGCAGGTGCGCGACTGGATGCAGCCGATGGCGAACATGAAATCTCGCGCCGAAAGGACGTAGTCGGCGCCGATGGCGAAGGCCCGGCAGAGGTCGTAGCCGGAGACCAGCTTGCCGCTGGCCCCCAGTTTCAGGCGATCGCGCACGCCGGCCCCCACCAGCGCGCTTTCGGCGAAGCTCAAGCCCAGGGTGAGCGGCAACCCCACGTGGTCGCTGAGCTCGGAGGGGGCGGCGCCTGTGCCGCCCTCACCGCCGTCGATGACGATGAAATCGGGCCCCTCGCCAGTGGCGATCATCGCCTTGACGATGGCCAGGAACTGAAAGCGGTGGCCGACGGCCGTCTTGAGGCCCACCGGTTTGCCGCCGGACAGCTCACGAAGCTGCGCGATGAAAGCCATGAGCTCGAGCGGCGTGGAGAAAGCGGTATGGCGTGGCGGCGAGACGCAGTCGCGGCCCATCGGCACCCCGCGGGTCTCTGCGATCTCCGCGGTGATCTTGGCTTTGGGCAGGACACCGCCGTGCCCGGGCTTGGCGCCCTGGCTCAACTTGACCTCGATCATCTTGATCTGGGGATCCACAGCCTGGTCGCGGAATCGGTCCGGGTCGAACTTGCCTTCGGTCGTGCGGCAGCCGAAGTAGCCGGAGGCCACCTGCCAGATGATGTCGCCGCCATACCGCCGGTGATAGGGGCTGATCGAGCCCTCGCCGGTGTTGTGGGCGAAGCCGCCGAGCTTGGCACCCTTGTTGAGCGCCATGATCGCGTGCCCGCTCACCGCCCCGAAGCTGGTGCCCGAGATGTTGAGCACCGAGGCGTCGTACGGCTGCGCGCAACCCTCGCCCCCGATGCGGATGCGAAAGTCGTGATCCTCGTTGGTGCGCGCCAGAAGCGAATGCGAGATCCAGCCATAGCCGGCCGCGTCCACGTTCTCGACCGTGCCGAAGGGCTGGGCGTCGAGCACGTTCTTGGCGCGGCGATAGACGAGGGCGCGCTGCTCGCGGCTGTAAGGAATCTGATCGCGTTCGTCCTCGATCAGGTACTGCCGCAGCTCCGGCCGCACGGCCTCCAGCATGAAGCGGATGTGGCCGATGATCGGATAGTTGCGCAGGATCGCGTGTTGCGTCTGCAACAGGTCCTGAACGCCGACCAACAATAGCGGGACGAGCAGGACGAGGGGAAGGCCCCACCATGGGGTCACGGCGACGGCGAGCACCGCGAAGAGCAGCGACAGGACGATCGTCGTCTGGAAGATGAAGTAGCGCGAGATCAGCAGCCCCACAGCCCGTTCCCCGTCGTTTCCGTTGTCGACACTCTTAGGCGAGCTTCGTGACAATCGCGCCGCTTGTCACTCCACCTTCACGCGAACGCGGGATGGGTGTCTGCTGAACGGCCAGCCACGCGAGCGCACCATGACCGACGATCAAGAGACCCGACGCCACCGCATCCGCGCCGAGCGCCTGGACGATTTCGACGAGGAACTCGAACTCGAACTCGACGACGTCGGCAGTGACGCCATCGCCGATTTCATGGCCGACCAGGGGCCACCGGATCCGGAGGGCAAGCTCTCTCGCCGACGTTACTTCGGCGAACTGTTCCGCCTGCAAGCCGAGCTGGTCAAGCTGCAGGACTGGGTGGTGCACGAGGGCCTCAAGATCGTGGTGATCTTCGAGGGTCGCGACGCGGCCGGAAAGGGCGGGACGATCAAGCGCGTCACCCAGAGGCTCAATCCGCGGGTTTGCCGCGCCGTGGCCCTGCCGGCCCCCAGCGATCGCGAGAAGACGCAGTGGTACTTCCAGCGCTACGTGCCACACCTGCCGGCGGCCGGTGAGATCGTCCTCTTCGATCGCAGCTGGTACAACCGCGCCGGCGTCGAACGGGTGATGGGCTTCGCCGCCGAGCCCGATGTGGAGGAGTTCTTCCGCACCGTGCCTGAGTTCGAACGCATGCTCGTCCGCTCAGGGATCCTGTTGATCAAATACTGGTTCTCGGTCACCGACGAGGAACAGGAGTTCCGCTTCGAGATGCGGGCCACCGATCCCCTCAAGCAGTGGAAACTAAGCCCCATGGACCTGCAGTCGCGGGTGCGGTGGGAGCAGTACACGGCCGCCAAGGAGGAGATGCTGGCGCGCACCAACATCCCCGAGGCGCGCTGGTGGGTGGTGCAAGCCGTGGACAAGAAGCGGGCCCGGCTCAACTGTATCCGCCACCTGCTGAGCCAGGTCGACTATCGCGAGATTGTCCACGCGCCGGTCGAACTGCCGCAGCGCGCCCACGCCCCGGACTATGTGCGCCACCCTCTGCCGCCGGAAATCTACGTACCGGAGGTTTATTGAGTGTGGTCTCTTCCACCCTCGTGGAGGGGGAAGAAAATAGAGGTGATCAGGCCGCCTTCGCGCTCGGCCGGGCGGCGACGCGGTCGAGCCAGGCGGCGAGGTTCTTGTTGGCCGGATCCAGGGGCTGCCCCACTTGGGCGCCGAAGACGAGGAAACAGTAGAGCAGGATGTCTGCAAGGCTGAAACGCTCGCCGACGATCCACGTCCGGCCGGCGACGAGGCCATCCAGCCAAGCGAGCTTTTCGCGGGCGATGGCTTTGAGGTCGTCGGCCGCCTGGGGCACACAGTGAATCCTGTGCTCGAACAGCCCCAGGCCCTGCGAATAGCGAAAGCCGTTGGACATCGGCTCGACGACGCCGAGGTCGATCCGCCGGACCCACATGCGCGTCTGCGCGCGCTCGAGCGGCGTCGAGCCGATCAACGGCGGAGTTGGGTGCAGCTCCTCGACGTATTCGCAGATGGCGGTGATCTCGGCCAGGACCTCGCCGTCGGCCAGCTCCAGCGCCGGCAGGGTCTGGGATGGGTTGACGCGACCATAGGCCGGCTGGCGGTTCTCGCCGGCCATCAGGTCGACGGTCGCGCGTTCGACGTCGAGGTCCTTTTCGGCCAGGAACATCTTCACGACGTGCGGGTTGGGTCCGATGGAATCGTAGAGTTTCATGAGCTTCCTCGCCTTGACGGCGGGCGCGTCAGCTTCCATGGCGCCCGTTCCGAGACCTGACTAGGATCGCTCCATCGATGAACGCAAGCCTGACTTTAGGGAACGTGGAATGACCGGCCCTCTGCCTCGTTCGCCGCTCGCTGTGGAATTCCCCAATATCGCCCCGGTGGCCGGCGTCGAGCTCACCGCCGCCGAGGCCGGCCTCTATCCGCGCGAACGCGACGACCTGATGATCATGCGTTTTCCTGCCGGCACGACCTGCGCCGGCGTCTTCACGCGCCATGGCGTCGGCTCCGCGCCGGTCGACTGGTCCCGTCGCACGCTGCGCGCGTCCGGCGGCAAGGGCCTGCGCGGCCTGGTGGTCAACGCCGGTTGCGCCAACTCCTTCACCGGCCCGGCCGGCGCCAAGGCTGCCGAGCGCATCGCCAACGCCACCGCGAGGGCGCTGGGCGTCCGGCCGCGCGACGTAATGCTGGCCAGCACCGGGGTGATCGGCGTCCTGCTCGACGACCGCAAGGTGACCGCGGCCCTGCCGGCGGCCATGGCCACCTTCAGCAGCCGCTCCTGGGAACGGGCGGCGGCGGCGATCATGACTACCGACACCTTCCCCAAAGGCGCTCAGGCCGTGACGCACGTTGATGGCCACGCCGTGCACATCGCCGGCGTCGCCAAGGGCTCGGGGATGATCGCGCCGAACATGGCCACCATGCTGGCCTTCGTCGCCACCGACGCGGCGATCGAGCCCAAGGTTCTCCAGGCGCTCACCGACCGCCTGGTGGCCCGCACCTTCAATTCGGTCACCGTCGACGGCGACCGCTCGACCAACGACACCCTGCTGGTCTTCGCCACCGGCAAGAGCGGCGCGCCGCCGATCTCCAAGCTCGACGACCCACGCCTGGCCGATTTCGTCGACAAGCTGGGCCTGGTGTTCCTCGACCTCGCCCTGCAGCTGGTGCGTGACGGCGAGGGGGCCCGCAAGTTTGTCCGGATCAACGTCAAAGGGGCCAGGAGCGAGGCCTCGGCAGCGAAGATCTGCCGCACCATCGCCGAGAGCCCGCTGGTGAAGACCGCCTTCGCCGGCGAGGACGCCAACTGGGGCCGCATCCTGATGGCGGTCGGCCGTGCGGATGAACCCATCAAGCGCGAAAAGATCAGCGTCGCCTTCGGCCACCTGTGGGCGGCGCGCGACGGCGTCGTGGCCCACGATTACTCGGAAGCGGCGATGAGCGACTACATGAAGAACGCCGAGCTCGAGGTCACGGTCGACGTCGGCATCGGCCGGGCTTCCTGGACAATGTGGACCTGCGATCTGACCAAGCAGTACGTGGCGATCAACGGGGACTATCGGTCCTAGGACCGAAAGAGGGGGCGGCATGAGGGGTTGGAACGGGGCCTGGCTGAGCGTGGCCTTGGCTTTGGTGTCAAGCGGCGCGCTCGCGGCCGAGGATCATCTGTGGGCCAAGGCCGGCGCGACCGAAGTCGCAGTGGCCGCTGACCTAGAGACCTGCGTCAAGCAGGCTAGGCGCGTTCCTGTCCGATCCGGGATGACCGCTCCGATCGTAGTCGGTGGCGGAATCCTGGCCGGAGCGGCCGGCGGCGCAGCGGCCTACTTGCTCGAGTCCGCGATCCTCCGACACGGACCGCTTGACTGGGCCGGCCAATCCCTCCTGCACAGCTGCATGCGGCGCAAGGGCTACCTGTGGACGCCGCTGACGCCTGACGAGGCGGACGCGCTTCGGCAGGCGAGCCACGACGGCCGCACGGCCGTCGTGGAAAAGTTCTATTCCGAAGATCTTTCCACGCGCCTGGCCGAGGTCGCCCGGGCCGCGTCGCCGCCGTTGCCGGAGGCTCAGCCCGCGCCGCTGACGTTTGCCGGACTGAGCCTCGACCCGGCCGCGATGGTGGTCACCAAGGGCGTTGTGCCCGACGACGACGTGGCGCTGAGAGGACCTGTCAGCGTCGCGCGCACGGCCACGTTGCGCAACGCGATCGACGTTGGGCACGGCGCGCATGCCGATGCTGGAACCGTGTTCTACGAGGTGGTCGGCACGGCCCCATGGGATCTCGGGGAGACCTATTGGTGCGGTCCGTTCGCCGGCCATGTGAACGGATGCCTTTCGAACGCCGACCAAGGCTACGATCTGTGGTGGGCCACCGGCGCCGGACCCTACGCCGGCGGGCCGGGAATCGACGGCCTCACGCTCGCGACCAGCGCGATCACGCTCGATCCCACCGACACCCCCGCCCTGGGACCCTACCGGCTCGAGGTGAAGGCCCGGTGGTTCACTGTCTACGCCGTGGTGGTGGAAATCGACCTGATGGTCGGCCGTCACCAGGTAAAGTTGCTGCAAAATCAGGTCGCCTACGCCCCAGACGGAACGGCCGTCCTGCCGTTCTGGACCCACCGCCTGGTGCTGCGCCGAAATAGCGAGAGCGGCGGCGGGGTGGAGGCCAGCTTCACGCCCGACGGAGACGGCAAGGGCTGGCTGGACGCCAAGCCCCCCACCTGACGCCGTGGGTCAGTCCACCGGGCTCCAGCGGGCCACCGGCTGGGTCGAGGCGACGGAGCGCGGGCCGGACGAGGCTTGCGGCTGCGCGCCGTGGCCGCCTTGTCCGCGGCCACTGCGATTCCGCTGCCCTTGTCGCTGACCGTTTCCATGCCCCTGGCCATTTCCCTGACCTTGATTGGGCCGGCCGCGCTTGCGGTTGCCCGAAGCTTGCTGCGATCGGCCGCGGGCCTCGGCCGGCGGACGGTCGGTCGTCTCCGGCAGGCTGACCTTCTCCACCGCCGCCAGAGCGCCCAGGGCGCGGTCGTTGCGACGGTCGAAGGACGGCAGTTCCCGGCGGATCAGGCGCTGAATGTCCTTCAGCAGGCCACGCTCGTCGTTGCTGACCAAGCTGAGGGCCATACCGTCCGCGCCGGCGCGGGCCGTGCGACCGATGCGGTGGACGTAGGATTCCGGCACGTTCGGCAGGTCGAAATTGACCACATGGGTCACAGCGTCGACATCGATGCCGCGGGCGGCGATGTCGGTGGCCACCAGAGCGCGCACGGCGCCTGCCTTGAAGGCTGCCAGGGCGCGCTCGCGCTGACCCTGTGACTTGTCGCCGTGGATGGCGTCAGCGCGGATGCCGACCCCATCGAGGTATTTGGTGACCCTGTCGGCGCCGCGCTTGGTGCGGGTGAAGATCAGCGCCCGGCCCATCTTGGGGTCTTCGAAGAGCTCGGCCAGGAGCTGGCGCTTGCGGTCCGATTCGACGAACAGAACCTTCTGCTCGATGCGCGAGACCGGCGTCGCCTGCGGCGTGACGCTGGCCCGGGCCGGGTTCTTCAGGAGCTCGTCGGCCAGCTTGCCGATCTCGCTCGGCATGGTGGCGGAGAAGAACAGGTTCTGCCGCTCCTTGGGCAGGGTGGCGACGATGCGCCGGATCGGCGGCAGGAAGCCGAGGTCGAGCATCTGATCGGCTTCGTCGAGCACGAACACCTCCACGGCGCCGAGCTGAGCCATCTTCTCCTGCATGTGATCGAGCAGGCGGCCGGGCGTGGCGACGAGGATGTCGATGCCCCCGGCCAGCGCGCGCACCTGCGGGCCGTGCTTCACGCCGCCGAACACGGTGGCGACGGAGAGACCGAGGTGGCGGCCATAGGCGCGGAAGCTGTCAGCGATCTGGGTGGCCAGTTCGCGGGTGGGGCTGAGCACCAGCACGCGGCAGCCGCGCCGGGGGGCGGGGCGGCGGTCGGCGGCCAGGCGATGCAGGATCGGCAGGGCGAAGGCCGCCGTCTTGCCGGTGCCGGTCTGGGCGATGCCCAACAAGTCGCGGCCGGCGAGGACGGTGGGGATGGCGAGGGCCTGGATCGGCGTGGGGCTATCATAGCCCTCGTCGGCCAGGGCTCGCAGAAGCGGCTTGGCGAGGCCAAGTTCATTGAAATCGGTCATAGGGGAAAAGTCTTTCATGGCCGCAGTGCGAGCGCTCGCACGTCGCGAGCCTCGCCTGGGGCGAAGGATGGGTTGGGAAGGCCCAGCGTGAACGGGCGATCGGCTAGAGCCAACGGGCGCTCGACGGTCCGGGATCTGGAGGATCCCTCACGCGACCGGAGCGCCAATAGCGCCGGGAAGGCCCCGGCGCGCTGGTCACATCGAGGTTCGACGGCCTAAAGTCAAGTCATTCCCACGAATTCCTCTCTCCCGGCCATTGATGAATCCGCCCTTGAAGACCCTGCTCGTCGCCGCCTGCGCGCTCGTTGACACCGACGGCCGGGTGCTGATCGGTCAGCGGCCGGCGGGCAAGCAGCTGGCCGGGCTGTGGGAGTTTCCGGGCGGCAAGGTCGAGCCGGGCGAGACGCCCGAGGCGTGCCTGATTCGCGAACTCGACGAGGAGCTGGGGATCGCCGTCACGCACGCCTGCCTCGCGCCCTTCGTCTTCGCCAGCCACGCCTACGACGATTTCCACCTGCTGATGCCGCTCTATCTCTGCCGCCGCTGGGAAGGCTTCGCCACGGCGCGCGAGCACGCGGCGCTGGCCTGGGTGCGGCCGGAGAAGATGGACGCCTATCCCATGCCGCCGGCCGACGCGCCCCTTGTCGCTTGGCTGCGCGATCTCATCTGAGGCAAACGATGATCCCTTACGTCCGCGAACTCGACGTCGAATACGGCCGCTGCGATCAGGTGAGCCCGCTGATCCGGCGGGTAATCGCCAACAACCCGGGGCCGTTCACCTATCTCGGCACGGGAACCTACATCGTCGGCCGCGGCGAGGTCGCCGTGATCGATCCAGGCCCGGACGATCCCGCGCATCTGGAGGCGATCCTGGCGGCCCTGGGCGGCGAGACCGTGAGCCACATCCTCGTCACCCATCACCACTCCGACCACTCGCCGCTGGCTCGGGCCCTTGCGCAGCGCACGGGCGCGCCGGTCTTCGGCCGCGCCGCCCCCGGCGCCCATGCCGAGGGCGAGGTGAAGCTGGAGGCCGGGCACGACAACTTCATCCCGGACGTCACCGTCGAAGCCGGCGATCGCGTCGCCGGACCCGGCTGGACGCTGGAGGCGATCCACACCCCGGGCCACACGTCCAACCACGTCTGTTACGCCCTGGCCGAAGAGACTGCGCTTTTCACCGGCGACCACGTCATGGGCTGGTCGACCACGGTAATCACGCCGCCGGACGGCGACATGGGCGACTATCTGCGCAGCCTGGAGGCGGTGCGGGCGCGCGGCTTTGCGACGCTGTGGCCGACGCATGGGCCGCCGGTGACCGAACCGGAGCCGTTCCTCGTCGCCTACGCCGCCCACCGTCTGGCCCGCGAGGCGCAGGTCGTGACTGAACTGGCCGCCGGCAAGACGCGGATCAAGGACATGGTGCCGAGGCTCTATGCTTCGGTGGACCGGCGGCTGTGGCCGGCCGCAGCGCACTCGGTCCTGGCCCACATGCTGGAACTGGTGAAGACCGGTCGCGCGGCCAGCGACGGCGCCCCTGGCATGGAGAGCGATTACAAGCTGGCGGAGTGAGGGGCCCCTCAGCCCGCCGCCGCCCTGGCGCTCGGCAGGACATAGCCGGCGAATTGCCGGCGCAGGAGCTTCTTGTCGATCTTGCCGGTGGCGCCCAGCGGGATGTCGTCCACGAACTCCACCGCGTCGGGCATCCACCAGCGGGCGATCTTGCCGTCCAGGAAGCGCAGGAACTCCTCGGCCGTTGCCGTCTCGCCGTCCTTCAGCTTGACCAGCAGCAGGGGCCGCTCGTCCCACTTCGGATGCGCCGCGCCGATCACCGCGGCCATGTAGGCCTTGGGATGGCCGGCGGCGATGTTCTCGATCTCGATGGAGCTGATCCACTCGCCGCCCGACTTGATCACGTCCTTGGCCCGGTCGGTGATCTGCGTGTAGCCGTCCGGATCGATGGTCGCCACGTCGCCGGTGTCGAAGAAGCCTTCGTCGTCGAGGATGTCGCCACCCTCGTCGCGGAAATAGCGGCCGACGATGTGCGGGCCCTTGATCTTGAGCCGGCCGAAGGTCTCGCCATCGTGCGGCAGGCGCGCGCCGCTATCGTCGGTGAGCTTGATTTCAGCGCCCATCGGCGGCCGGCCCTGCTTGAGGCGCGTGGGAATCTGCCGTTCGAAAGGCAGGGACGCAATCTCGGGCGTGAGCGAACCCATGGTGCCCATCGGCGAGGTCTCGGTCATACCCCAGGCGTGGAGCACATCGACGCCATAGTCGTCGTGGAAGGCGCGGATCATCGCCTCGGGCACGGCCGAACCGCCGATCACCACCCGCTTCAGGGTCGAGAGCTTGGCGCCGGTCTCGCGCAGGTGGGCAAGCAACATCTGCCAGACCGTCGGCACGGCGGCGGAGAAGGTGACCTTCTCGGTCTCCAGCAGCTCCAGCACTGAGGCGCCGTCGAGCTTCTGCCCGGGCATGACCAGCTTGGCGCCCGTCGCCGGCACGGAGAAGGTCAGGCCCCAGGCGTTGGCGTGGAACATTGGCACCACCGCCAGCACAGTGTCGTTCACCGACAGGCCCATGAGGTCTTTTTGCAGGGTCATCAGGGTGTGCAGGAAGTTGGAGCGATGGGAGTAGAGCACGCCCTTGGGATTGCCGGTGGTGCCGGAGGTGTAGCAGAGCCCGCAGGCGGCCTGTTCGTCGAAGCCGCCCCACACGGCGTCCGGCGCATGGGCGGCGATCAAGGTCTCCGAGGCCAGAGCGCCCGGGAAGCCGGTGGCGCGCACGACATCCTCGTCGCCGAGCACGATCACATGCTTCACACCCGGCATTTCGGCGCGATGTTCGGCCAGGACCGGCAGGAAAGTGCGATCGACGATCAGGACCTTATCGTCAGCGTGGTTGATGATGTAGCAGAGCTGGTCGGCAAAGAGGCGCGGATTGAGGGTGTGGCAGACCGCCCCGATGCCCATGATGCCGTACCAGGCCTCGATGTGCCGGGCCGAATTCCATGCCATGGTGGCGACGCGGTCGCCCGGCTGGACGCCCAGGGCCAGGAGGGCCGAGGAGAAGCTGCGGGCGCGGTCGTGAACCTCTTTCCAGGTCGTGCGCACGATCGGGCCTTCCAGGCTGCGCGTGACGATCTCGCGACGCGGATGCCAGGCGGCGGCGTGCGTGAGGATCCTGTCGACCGTCAGCGGCCAGTTCTGCATCAGCCCCTGCATGGGGTTCTTCCTCCCGGGTGTTCAGCCTGTTGATTGTAGGGATTGCACGCGCCATGTCACGGGGCCGGCGTCCCGCGCGAGTTGACGCTCCAGTACGGCGAGGTCGGCGTCGGAGGCGTCGCCAGTGCGGGCGGCGATGCGGGCGCGCAGCACCTCCGGCGGCGCTTCGAGCCACACGCCCTCGAACGCGACGCCGCAGCGCGCCGCCACCGCCTCGGCCTGCGCCCGCCGCTCGGGATCGAGGAAGACGGCGTCGAGGATCACCGGCCAACCCGCTTTGAGCACCCGCTCGGCGATGGCGAAGATCTCGGCATGGACCTTTTCGTCTTCGGCCGGGACGTAGGCCGCCGTCGGCAGACGCTGCGACGGCTGCGCGTTCCAGAGCCGCTTGCGAACCAGGTCGGTGCGCAACACCAGCGCGCCTGGCGGCGTCTCGGCGGCGAGGCGCGCGGCCCGCCAGCTCTTGCCGGTTCCCGAGCGACCGCCGATGGCGGTGAGCTTGACCGGCAGCGGGGTCAGGAAGGTCTCGGCGGCGGCGAGGTAGGCCTGCGCCCCGGCGGCGTCGCCCTGAGCGGCGCTCACATGCGCCCGCACACAGGCGCGCACGCACAGGAATTGTGGCAGGGCGGCGAGCCCGTCCCAGAGGCTAGGCGGGAACCTGCGCGCCGCCTCGTCGAGCCAGGCGTTCAGCAGGCGGCTGGCGGCGTCCGGCCGGCCGCGCATGACAAGGTCCATGAGCGGGAAGGCGACGTCGTAGGCGATATCCATCCGCGCCAGGACCTCGCTGAACTCGAGGCAGTCGAACGGGACGGGCTGGCCGTTCTCGAGCAACAGGTTCCCGAGGTGCAGGTCGCCGTGGCATTGCCGGAAGAAGCCATCGCGCCGGCGTTGCCCCAGGAGCGGGGTCAGGGCCGACCGTCCGGCCCGGGTGGCCTCGATGATCCGCTCGACCATGGGCGCATCAAGCGGCGGGCAGGCGCCGCGCAGGGGCTCGACGTTGGAATCGACGGTGTAGCCGTAGGCGCCGAGATCGGTCTCGGCCGCCTGCGGGGCGTCGATGTGCAGGCGGCCTATCAGGCGGCCGACCTCCTCGGCGAGGGCGTCGTCCATCGCCTCTGGATGGCGCGCCAGCACCGCCCCCGGATCGAAGCGGCGCATCTCCAGCAGCCATTCCACCGTCTCGCCGGCCCCGTCGAGACTGAGGCGCCCATCCGCTTCACGGGTCACGCGCCGCACGGAACGATAGATGTCGCCGCAGAACCGGCGATTGAGTTCGAGCTCGCGGCGGATGGCCCAGCCGCGCCGCTCCAGGGTCGAGAAGTCGAGATAGCCGAGGTCGACGGGTCGCTTGATCTTCCAGGCCCGCTCGCCGGCGAGATAGACCTCGGCGCACGAGGTCTCGATGACCCGGTCGGCCTGACCTTCCAGCCAGGCGGCGACCTCCGGCCAGGCCTCGTTCATGGATAGAGGCGCTCGGTGGTCCAACCCCCGCCGGCGCGGGTGAAGACAAGCCGCTCGTGCAGGCGGAAGGGCCGGTCGCGCCAGAATTCGATCGTCCGCGGTTCGAGCCGGTAACCCGACCAGTGGGCCGGGCGCGGCGCCTCGCCCAGACCGAACTTGAGGGTGAACTCGGCCACTCGTTGCTCCAGGGCATGAGGCGTCGGCATGGGCCGTGACTGATCGGAGGCCCAGGCGCCGATGCGGGCCGTCCGCGCGCGGGTGGCGAAATAGGCGTCGGCTTCAGCAGGCGTCACCAGCGTCACGGCGCCACGCACACGCACCTGCCGGCGCAGACTCTTCCAATGGAAAACCAGCGCCGCCGCCGGATGGGCGGCGAGTTGCAGGCCCTTGGCGCTCTCGGTGTTGGTGTAGAAAACAAAACCGTGGGGGCCGACTCCCTTGAGCAACACCATGCGTGCATCCGGCGCGCCGTCAGCGTCGACGGTGGCGAGGGTCATGGCGTTGGCGTCGTTCGGCTCCTTCTTGGCCGCCTCGGCGAACCAAGCCTCGAAAATGGCGATCGGATCGGCCGCATCCGGTGTGGCGTCCGGGTCTGCGGCGCCGCGCGCATAGTCGTCCTCGGCCGGCGAGGGGGGGATGAGCGGGTCCATCGCCGCCCCTATAGCGGAGAAGACTGAAACTTGCGCTAGAACAGCGCCGCCATGTCGCACAACACTTTCGGCCACCTCTTCCGCGTCACCACCTGGGGCGAGAGCCACGGCCCGGCATTGGGCTGTGTCGTCGACGGCTGTCCGCCGGGCCTTCGGCTCGACCCGGCTGACATCCAGGTCTGGCTCGACCGCCGCCGGCCGGGGCAGGGCAAGTTCGTCACCCAACGGCAAGAACCGGACGCCGTGCGCATCCTTTCCGGCGTTTTCGAGGACGAGCGGGTCACCGCCCGCTTCGGTGGCCAGGTGACGACCGGCACGCCGATCTCGCTGCTCATCGAAAACACCGACCAGCGCAGCCGCGACTACGCCGACATCGCCGCGGCGTTTCGGCCTGGTCACGCCGATTGGACCTACTTCGCCAAATATGGCGTGCGCGACTACCGCGGCGGGGGCCGGCAGTCGGCGCGGGAGACGGCGGCTCGCGTGGCGGCCGGCGCGTTGGCGCGCAAGGTGCTTGGGGCCGGCGTGACCCTACGCGCCGCGCTGATCCAGATCGGGCCCCACCGGATCGACCGCGGGCGCTGGGACTGGGAGGAAACCCTGCGCAATCCGTTCTGGTGTCCGGACTCCGAGACGGTCTCTGTCTGGGAGACCCACCTGGAACAGGTGCGCAAGGCCGGTTCGTCCACCGGCGCGGTGATCGAGGTGCAGGCCGAAGGCGTTCCGGCCGGCTGGGGCGCGCCGATCTACGGCAAGCTCGACGCCGAACTCGCCGCCGCTCTGATGTCGATCAACGCCGCCAAGGGTGTGGAGATCGGGGCCGGCTTCGCCGCTGCCGCGCTCTCCGGCGAGGAGAACGCCGACGAGATGCGGGCTGGCAACGATGGGCCGATCTTCCTTTCCAACCAGGCCGGCGGGATCCTGGGCGGCATTTCCACCGGCCAGAGCGTTGTTGCGCGCGTGGCGTTCAAGCCTACCTCATCGATCCTGACTCCGCGGCGGTCGATCAATGAGGCAGGCGAGGAGATCGAGGTGCGGACCAAGGGCCGCCACGATCCCTGCGTCGGGATCAGGGCGGCGCCGGTGGTCGAGGCCATGACCGCCTGCGTGCTGGCCGACGCCATGCTGCGCCATCGTGGCCAGATCGGGTAAGATCTATCCACAGATTGCGCAGATTACACAGACTGATCTGAGCTCGGTCGGTGGTCTGAGAAGATTCTTAAGGCGCGCCTTTGGCGCGCGATCAGGTTCCTCGCGCCGTGCAATGTAGATCGATCCGCGAAATCAATCTGCGTTCATCTGCGTCATCTGTGGATCAAACAATCTCCATCGCGCAGGTCTCGCCCACGGTGGGGCGGGAGACGACGATCCGCTTGAGCGCTGGAAAGGCCGGCTTGAGGCGGTCTGCGAAGAATACGCACAGCGCCTCCAGGGTGGGGTTCTCGAGGCCGGCGTGATCGTTGAGGTGGGAATGGTCCAGCTCGGCGGCGATGGCCCCCAGGGCCTGATCCAGGTCGGCCAGATCGGCGACCCAACCCACTGGCGGCTGGGCTGGGCCAGAGAGGGTCGCCTCAACCCGGAAGGAGTGGCCGTGCAGGCGCGTGTAGGGCCGCGCCTGCGGTCCGGCCGGCAGGCTGTGGGCGGCGTCGAACGCCGCCGCCTTGGTGATCTGGAAGACGGGTTCAGTCATGGGGCGCGGCAAAGATCACGCTTTTAGGGTGGATTCAATCCGCCGGTCGGGAATGAACCAGATCGCCGCCATGGCGACATAGATGGCGATCGAGACCCAGCGGTCCCAGAAAGCGATGGGAATGGCCGCCAGGTAAGCCAGCATCGAACCGATCCCCTTCCATTCCGCGCCGATCGCCCGGGCCAGCTGCGACTCCTCGCCGTTGACGGCGATGAGGGCGCGCTCGAACAGCAGGTAGGCGATCGCCGACATGAGCAGCACCGCGCCGTAGGCCGCCGTGGGCAGCGGGGCGATGTGGCTGTCGTCGATCCAGCGCACGACAAACGGCACCAGGGTGATCCAGAACAACAGGAACAGATTGGCCCACAAGACCCGGCCGTCGACGTGTCGGCTGGCGTGAAGGATGTGGTGGTGGTTGTTCCAGAAAATGCCGACGTTCGTGTAGCTGAGGGCGTAGGCCAGAAAGACCGGCGCGTCGGCGCTGAGCGACTTGAGATCGACGCCTTGCGGGACCTTCATGTCAAGCACCATGATGGTGATGGCGACGGCGATGACTCCGTCGCTGAACGCCTCCATGCGACCTTTGTCCATTCCGGTCTCCCCTTACGGAATGCCCAGATACTTGTGCGTCTGCAGGCTCAGCCGCCAGCGTGGATGCGCCAGGCAATAATCGATCGCCGCCGCGGTCGCCGCCGCTCGGTCCGGGCCGTCCATCGGCTGCAGGAAGAAGCGCTCGAAGGTCAAGTGCGCGAAACGCTCAGGATCGACGCCGACCTGCGGGAAGACCAGCTTCAGCTCCTGGCCGCTTGTCTGAGCGAGTGGGGCGTCGGCCTTGGGCGAGACGCAGATCCAGTCGAGGCCGACCGGCGCAGCGATCGTGCCGTTGGTCTCGACGGCGATCTCGAAGCCGGCGGCGTGGACGGCTGCAATCAGGGCCGCATCGAGTTGCAGCAGGGGCTCGCCGCCGGTGAAGACCACCAGGCGGCGATCACTGCCCCGCCAGCGGCCGGCGACCGCCTGCGCCAGGTCGTCGGCGTTGGCGAACTTGCCGCCGCCAGGCCCGTCGACGCCCACGAAGTCGGTGTCGCAAAATGTGCAGACAGCGCTGGCGCGGTCTTCCTCGCGTCCGCTCCACAGGTTGCAGCCGGCAAAGCGACAGAACACCGCCGCGCGGCCGGCCTGGCCCCCCTCGCCCTGCAGGGTGAGGAAGATCTCTTTGACTTGGTAAGTCATGCTGACAGTGCAGCTCGGCCTGCCGCGTTCCACTCGGCGTAGCCTTTGGCCCGCAGCTCGCAGGCCGGACAGGTCCCGCAGCCGGCGCCCCAGGCGTGGAGGGGCTCGCGCGCGCCCAGATAGCAGGTGTGGCTGTGACGGACGGTGATGTCGATGAGCGCCTCGCCGCCCAGAGTCTTGGCCAGGGCCCAGGTCTGCGCCTTGGTCAGTCGCATCAGCGGCGTCTCGATGCGGAAGGCCTGCTCCATGCCGAGGTTGAGCGCTTCTTGAAGGGCGTCCAGCGTCGCCCGCCGGCAATCGGGATAGCCGGAATAGTCGGTCTCGCACATGCCGCCCACCAGATGGGTTAGCTCGCGGCGGTCGGCGAGGGCGGCGGCGTAGGCCAGGAAAATCAGATTGCGACCGGGGACGTAGGTGGTCGGCAGGCCCTTGGCGCCGATTTCGATGGCCCGCTCGCTGGTCAGCGCGGTCTCGCCGATCGACCCGAAGGCCCGGATATCGATCAGGTGGTCGTCGCCCAACGCCCAGTCCGGGAAGGCCTCGGCGATGGCGGCCCGGACCGTCAGGCGTGCGGCGAGCTCGGCGGCGTGGCGCTGGCCGTAGTCGAAGCCGACGGTCTCCACCCGCGTGAAACGCGTCAGCGCCCAGGCCAGGCAGGCGGTGGAATCCTGGCCGCCGGAGAACAACACCAGGGCGCCGGGGGAAGGGTCGGACATGGAAGCCTTCTACACGAGGGGCGCAGAATCGTCGCTTGACCTCGCCGGCGATCAGTCAATATCTAGATATATAACGCGATATGGAATAGCTCGATGTCGACCGATCTGCTGCGCGATCTGGGCCCGCTGTTCCTGGGCAGCCGGCTCAAGCGTCTGGCCGAGCGGCTGCAGGCCGGGGCCGCGCGTGTGGCCGCCGACGCCGGCCTGCCGGTCCAGCCTGTGCACATGCCGTTGCTGGCGGCGCTCGACCGCGGACCGATGACGGTCGGAGCCGTGGTCGAGGCGGTGGGACTGAGCCAGCCCGGCGTCACCCGCGCCGCCGGCCAGCTCATCGACCTCGGCCTCGTCAGCTCCGCCCGCGGCGCCGACCAGCGGCAGCGCACGCTCAGCCTGACGCCGGCGGGCGAGGCCCTGCTGGCCCGCGCCAAGGTGCTGGTCTGGCCGCGCATCGAGGCGGCGGTGGAAGAAATCTGCGACGGACTCTCCGGTCCGTTCCTCGACCAGGTGGCGGCGATCGAGGCCGCCCTGGCGGTGGCGCCGCTCGACGAGCGAGCCGGCCGCGCCGCGCCGGGTCTCCTCACGATCCGCGAGTTCAGCGACGACCTCGCGGGCGCCTTCTATGACATCAACGCCGAGTGGATCACGGCCATGTATCGCCTGGAGCGGGCCGACCTCGAGGTGTTGGAGAATCCGCGCGAGAAAATCGTCGCGCCGGGCGGCGCCGTCCTCTTCGTTGAGGCGGCCGGCCTCGGTCTCGTCGGGACCTGTGCGCTCAAAAAAACCGGCGAGGGCGCCTTCGAACTCACCAAGATGGGCGTGCGCGCCTCGGCTCGCGGGCTCAAGGCCGGGGAGTTCCTGCTGGTCGCGACGATCGCACGGGCGAAACGGCTGGGCGCCGAGACGCTCTACCTGCTCAGCAACAAGAAGAGCCAGGCGGCGATTCACCTCTACGAGAAACTGGGTTTCGTCCACGACGCGGAGATCATGGCCCGCTACGGCGCCGCCTACGAGCGCTGTGACGTGGCGATGCGCTACAGAGGTTAGATCTCGATCGAGGGCCCGGACAATCCGCCGTGCGGATTTCCGGGACGACGCGACGCCAAGCGTCACACCGCCTTGGCAACGGGCCGCTGCGTCGCTATGTGCGGCGCGTTCCCGACAATCATCCATTTCCGCCGCCGGAGGGCGCATGGCCGCGCAATACATCTTCCAAATGCAGGGTCTGTCGAAGACCTATCCCGGCGGCAAGAAGGTGTTCGAGAACATCTGGCTGTCGTTCTACCCGGACGCCAAGATCGGCGTGGTCGGCGTCAACGGCTCCGGCAAGTCGACCCTGCTCAAGATCATGGCCGGGCTCGACAAGGAGTTCAACGGTGAGGCGCGCGCGGCCGACGGCGTGCGCATGGGCTATCTTGAGCAGGAGCCCCACCTCGATCCGGCCCTCGACGTGTGGGGCAACGCCATCGCCTGGTGCGAGGAGAAGAAGGTTTTCGACGCCTTCAACGCCGTGGCCGCCAAGCTCGGGGAGGATTACTCCGACGCCCTCATGGAGGAGATGACCGCCCTCCAAGAGAAGATCGACGTCGGCGATTTCTGGGACATCGACTCGCGCATCGAGATGGCGATGGACGCGCTGCGCTGTCCGCCGGACGATTCAGAGGTGACGAGTCTCTCAGGCGGCGAGCGGCGGCGCGTGGCGCTGGCCCGCCTGCTGCTCTCCAAGCCTGACATGCTGTTGTTGGACGAACCCACCAACCACCTCGACGCCGAGTCGGTCGCCTGGCTCCAGCACCATCTGGAGGTCTTTCCGGGGTGCGTGATCCTCGTCACCCACGACCGCTACTTCCTCGACCAGGTGACCAAGTGGACCCTCGAGCTCGATCGCGGCCGCGGCATTCCCTACGAAGGTAATTATTCGACCTGGCTGGAGCAGAAGGAGAAGCGCGTCCGCCAGGAGCAGAGCGAGAGCGAGGCGCGCCAGCGCGCCATGGCCCGCGAACTGGAGTGGGTGCGCTCTTCGGCCAAGGCGCGGCAGGCCAAGTCCAAGGCGCGTCTGGCGGCCTACGAGCGAATGGCCACTGAGCAAGAACGTGAGAAGCAGTCCTTCGCCACCATCCAGATCCCGCCCGGCCCGCGCCTGGGCAACGTGGTCATCGAGGTCGACAACCTAGAAAAGGCGTTCGGCGATCGGGTGCTGTTCGAGGGCCTGTCGTTCAAGCTGCCGCCCAACGGCATCGTCGGCGTGATCGGGCCCAACGGGGCGGGCAAGTCGACGCTCTTCAAGCTGATCACCGGCGAGGAGAAGCCGGACGCCGGCCAGGTCCGCCTGGGCGATACAGTGAAGCTCGCCTACGTCGACCAGAGCCGCGACGCGCTCAAGCCGACCGACACGGTCTGGCAGGCCATTTCCGGCGGCCTCGACATCATCAAGGTCGGCAACCGCGAAATCGTCAGCCGCTCGTACGTCGGCTCGTTCAACTTCAAGGGTGGCGACCAGCAGAAGAAAGTCGGCCAGCTCTCCGGCGGCGAGCGCAACCGCGTGCACCTGGCCAAGACGTTGACGTCCGGCGGCAACGTCATCCTGCTCGACGAGCCGACCAACGACCTCGACATCGAGACCCTGCAGAACCTCGAAGAGGCGCTTGAGGACTTCGCCGGCTGCGCGGTGGTGATCAGCCACGACCGCTGGTTCCTCGACCGGCTGTGCACCCACATCCTCGCCTTCGAAGGCGACAGCCACGTGGAATGGTTCGAGGGCAATTTCGAAGCCTACGAAGAGGACAAGAAACGTCGCCTCGGCTCAGAATCCCTGATCCCGCACCGGATCAAGTTCCACAAGTTCCACCGCTAGGCGCGTCAGTAAGGCGACCCAGGGGGCGGGCCGTCGACATCCGGTCCGCGCGACGGAACCTGGTCGCTGGCGTTGTTGGGGTTCGGCATGGCCGTGACGCTCGTGGTCGGATCGGCCAGGCCGCGCAACCTCACCGAGGTGTCGGCGCCCGGCGAGGTTTCGCCGGGCCACGCCTGGCGTCCATAGCCGCTGAGACCCGGGACGTAGAACGGCGCCACGCTGGGGTTCGCCGGCGCAGGGCCTTCGTAGTCGGTAGGCGGCGCGTGGCCGACGTCGGCGGCGGAGGGATTGTAGTTATACGGATCGTCTTGGGTGGCGACCTGGGCGGTGGCGGCGCTGGCGATCAGGGCTCCGATCGCGGCGCCCGCGATGAGATGTTTCACGAGATGGCACCCTCAAGTTGCCGCCCCCCGTCGACGACTAACGATTGTCCGCCTCGTTCGTTGCCTTACCGGGCTTGGCTGGCGCGCGCGCGAGCGAGGCGGTCCGAGCGGCCGGCAGGCTCGGCGTCGAGCACCTCCGCCAGGCCCTCGCGCACCTCGGCGGCGAGCGCCGGATCGATGAGCTTCGTCCCACCCGGCGTCACCACGTAGAAGCTGTCCACCGCTCGCTCGCCATAGCCATCGATGTGCGCCGACTGGATCGACAGGTCCGCGTCGGCCAGGGTGCGGGCGAGGGCTTCCAGCAGGCCAGGGCGGTCGCGACCCGAGGCCTCGATCACCGTAGCGTCGTCCGAAGCCTCGTTGTCGATGGTCACGATCGGCGGAATGGTGAAGGGCGACGGCCGGGACGCCGGGCTGTTCTTCGGCGGCTCGCGCGGGCCCCGCTCGCCGCGCCCGGCCTGCTCCAGGCTCTCGAGCAGGCGTTCGAGTGCGCGGGGATTTTCCTTGCCGAACGGCTCGCCGGCGGTGGTCTGGACGAAGAAGACGTCCAACGCCTCGCCGCGCGTGGAGGTGAAAATGCGCGCGCCGACGACATTGCCGCCGGCCCGCGCGATGGCCAGGGCGAGGTCGGCGAACAGCGCCCGCCGGTCGAGCGCCGCCACCACGATCTCGGTGGCGTTGCGGCCGGGCCTCACCTCGCCCTGGGCCGCCGCGCCGTGTTCGTTCCGAGCCCGGGCCGCCAGGCCGGCGTGCGAAGCCTGCTCCTCCGGCGAGAAGGCGATGAAATAGGCGTCCTCCATGGCGCTCGCCCAGGCCTTGGCCTCCGGATCGGCGCCCGCCAGGGCCACCCTTGCGTCGTAAGCCAGGGCCTCCTGCCGCCGCCGCACAAGGCCCGCGGCGTCCGACAGCCGCCCGCCGCGGAAGGTCGCCTCCACGGCGTTGTAGAGCTCGCGCAGCAGCTGGCCCTTCCAGCCATTCCACACCCCGGGCCCGACCGCACGAATATCCGCCACAGTGATCACGAGCAGCATGCGCAATCGCGCCGGACTCTCCACCAGGCGGGCGAAGGCGGCCACCGTGGCCGGATCGGTCACATCCCGCTTCTGGGCGTAGTCGCTCATCTGCAGGTGGTGCTCCACCAGCCAGGCGATGAGGTCGATGCGCGGTCGCGAAAGGCCCAGTCGCTCACAGGCCGCTCGGGCGCCGCGCGCCCCCGCCACCTCCTGACCGCCGTGGCCACCCTTGCCGACGTCATGCAACAACATGGCCAGGAACAGGGCTTCGCGGTCCTCGATCAGCGGCATGACCGCATCCGACAGCGGCGCGAGGTCGGCCAGGCGGTGGGCGCCGATGTCGTTGATGATCCCCACCGCCCGCAAGGTGTGCTCGTCGACCGTGTAGGAGTGGTACATGTTGAACTGCATCTGGGCGACGACGCGCCCGAACTCCGGGATGTAGCGGCCCAGCACCCCAGCTTCGTTCATCAACTCCAGCGTGCGGCGCGGTTTCTTGCCGACGAGGATGTCGAGGAACACGCGGGCCGCGGCCGGGTCGCGGCGGACCCTGGACGTGATCAGGGCCAGGCTCCGGTTCGCCGCGGTGAAGGCGTCCGGATGCAGGTCGAGATCGTGGGCGTCGGCGATCTGGAAGAGACGCAGCAGGTTGACCGGATCGGCGTCGAATACCTGCGGCCCCACGACGCCCAGTCGCCCCCCCTCCTGCACGAAGCCGGGCTCGACGGGCGCCGGCTTGCGTCCGCGCGCGGGCAGAAAGCGCAGCAGGCCCCGCGGCTCCTGCTTCAGGTGCTCGGCTTCCAGCTTGGCGGAGAAGGCGCGGGTCAGCGTCCCGACTTCCTTGGCGATCAGGAAGTAGCGCCGCATAAACCGCTCGACCGCCGGGGTGTTGTCGCCGTCGCGCCGCGGACGGTCGTGATAGCCCATGCGGCTGGCGATCTCGGGCTGGACGTCGAAGGTCAGCCGCTCCTCTGGCCGCCCGGTGGCGAAGTGTAGATGGGCGCGCACCGCCTCCAGGAAGTCGAAGGCGCGCAGGAAGAGCCGCACCTCGCGGCCGTCGAACATGTCGAGCTTCAGCACCTCCTCGACGCTGTCGGTGGGGTGCAGGTATTGGGCGATCCAGAACAGGGTGTGCAGGTCACGCAGGCCGCCCTTGCCTTCCTTGACGTTCGGTTCGACCAGGAAGCGGCTGGCGCCGACGCGGGCGTGGCGCTCGTCGCGCTCCTTGAGCTTGGCGGCCACGAAGGTCGCGCCCGTGCCTTTGACGACTTCCTCGCGGAAACGCCGCACCAGATCCGTCGCCAGAGCTTCATCGCCGGTGAGGCGCCGCGCCTCCAGAAGCGAGGTGCGCACGGTAATATCCTCGCGGGCGATCTTGATGCAGTCGTTCACCGTGCGTGAGGCGTGCCCGACTTTGAAGCCGAGGTCCCACAGCGCGTAGAGCATGAACTCGATCACGCTCTCGATGTGCGGCGTCTGTTTGTAGGGACGCACGAACAGCAGATCGAGGTCGGAGAAGGGGGCCAGGGCGCCGCGGCCATAACCGCCCACGGCCATCAGCGCCATGCGCTCGCCCTCGGTGGGGTTGCGGGCGCGAAAGACGTGCACGGTGGTGAAGTCGTAGAGGCAGCGCACAACTTCGTCGGTCACCGCCGCCAGCAGACGCGCGGTCTCCACGCCGCCGGCCCCGCTCTCCAGCCGCTCCTTGGCGATCATCCGGCCGCGAAAGAGCGCCCCCTTCAGGATCTCGATCGCCCGCCGGCGCTGTTCGGCGCGATCACCCTCGGCGTCGATGGCCGCAGCCGAAAGTTGAGCGCGCAGGCGAAAACCGTCGACGACATGCTCCAGACGGGTCGGCTTCAGGCGCGGCGGCATGGAGGGAATATAGGCGAGAGGGCGCGGCGTGTCCGGCCCCGCTACAGCGTTCCTTTCAGCCGGTAGAGCGCGTCCATGGCCTCGCGTGGACTCATGCCGTCGAGGTCGAGGGCGGCCAGGGCCTTTTCCGCCTCGCTCGGCCCGGCGAACGCCGGCGCCTCCGGCTCGGCGGTGGCGAAGAGTGGCAGCTCGGCGAGGCCGGCGTGCGAGACGCTCTCGGTCTCCAGCCGCTCCAGCACCTCGTGAGCGCGGGCCACCACGGCCGGCGGCACGCCGGCGAGCTTGGCCACTTGCACGCCGTAGGAGCGGTCGGCCGGGCCGGGGCCGGCTTCGTGCAGGAACACCAGCTCGCCGTTCCACTCCTTGGCCTTGAGCGAGAGATTGGCGACGTGGGCCAACCGCGTCTCCAGGTCGGCGAGCTCGTGATAGTGGGTGGCGAAGAGGGCGCGGCAGCGGTTGGCGTCGTGCAACGCTTCGGCGCAGGCCCAGGCGATGGCGAGACCGTCCCAGGTGGCCGTGCCGCGGCCGATCTCGTCCAGGATGACGAGCGAGCGGGCGGTCGCCTGGGTGAGAATCGCGGCGGTCTCGACCATCTCGGTCATGAAGGTGGAGCGCCCGCGCGCCAGATCGTCACCCGCCCCCACGCGGCTGAACAGGCGGTCGACGACGCCGAGGCGCAGTGAGCGGGCCGGCACGAAGGCGCCGGCCTGCGCCAGGATGGCCAGGAGCGCGTTCTGGCGCAGGAAGGTCGACTTGCCGGCCATGTTCGGCCCGGTGACGATGGCGAGGCGTGGCCCGGCCTCGCCGGCCCCATCGAGAGCGCAGTCGTTGGGCGTGAAGGCCTCGCCGGCCCGACGCACGGCCGCCTCCACGACCGGATGCCGCGCGGCCCTGGCCTCGAAGACAAGGCTGTCGCCCACGTGCGGGCGGACCGCGTCCGCTTCCTTCGCCCATTCCGCCAGGGCCGCGGCGGCATCGAGCACGGCGAGGGCCTCAGCGGCCGCCTGGATGTCGGCCGCCAGGCTACGGGCCCGCTCGCGCCAAACGTCAAAGACCTCCATCTCCAGAGCCAAGGCCCGGTCGGCGGCGCGGGCGATGCGGGCGTCGAGGTCGGCGAGTTCGACGGTGGTGAACCGCACCTGGTTGGCCAGGGTTTGGCGATGGATAAAGAGGCCCGACAGCGGCGGACGCAGCAGCGCCTCGGCCTGTTTGGCGTTGGTCTCGACGAAGTAGCCCAGCACGCCGTTGTGGCGGATTTTGACGGCCACGCCGCTTTCCACCGCGAGCTGGGACTCGAGGGCGGCCACGACCTTGCGGGAATCGTCGCGCAGGGCGCGCGTCTCGTCGAGGTCGCGGGAGACGCTGGCCGCCACGAAACCGCCGTCGCGGGCTTGGGCCGGCAGGTCGGGACTGAGACCGGCGGCAAGCGTCCGGCGAAGGGCCTCAAGGCCGCTCTGGCGGGCCGGGTCGAGGGCGGTCAACGCACCGGCGATCTCGTCGGGCGGTCGGACGAGCGGATCGGGATGGGCCGCCAGCTCGGTGGCGATCGCCACACCGGCGGCGAGGCTATCGCGCAAGGTCCCGAGGTCGCGCGGGCCGCCGCGTCCGAGCGTCAGGCGGGTTAGGGCGCGCGCCATGTCGCCGACGCCCTTGAGGCGCGCGCGCAGGGCTCGGCGGGGGCCGGGCTCCTCGACGAACCAGGCGACGGAATCGAGCCGGCGGTCGATGGCGCTGGGCGAGAGCAGGGGTCGGGAGAGTCTGGCGGCCAGCAGGCGAGCGCCGGCCGCGGTGACCGTGCGGTCGATCGCCGCCAGCAGTGAGCCGTCCCTCTGGCCCGAAAGCGTGCGATCGATCTCCAGGCTGGCGCGGGTGGCCGGGTCGATGGCCATGAATTCGGCCTCGCCGGCGCGCCGTGGCGGGCGCAGGCTGAGCGCTCGTCCGGCCTGGGTGGCCTCCAGGTGGGCGGCGATGAGGCCGAGCGCCGCCACCTCCGCCCCCGAGAGAGCGCCGAAGCCGTCGAGGGTAGCGACGCCGTAAAGTCGCTTGACCCTGGCTTCGGCCGCGGCCGGCTCGGCCAGCGCGCTGGCCATCGGCTCGATCAGGCCGCCGGCCGCCTTGGCCGCCTCGCCGAACTGCGCGAACAGTCGATCGGGCAGCAGGATCTCGGAGGGTTGCAGCGCCGCCAGCGCCGAGGCGACGGCGATGGGCGACAGGGCCAGGCACTCCACCTCGCCGGTGGAAAGCTCGACCGAAGCCACGGCTGCCTGTCCGGCCCGCAAGGCGATGGCGACAAGGCGATTGGCGCCGCGGGCGTCGAGCAGGCCGTCCTCGGTGAGGGTGCCGGGCGTCACAACGCGGGTGAGCTCGCGGCGCACCACGGCCTTCGAACCGCGCTTCTTCGCTTCGGCCGGATCTTCCATCTGGTCGACGACCGCGACCTTGAAGCCGGCGCGGATGAGCTTGGCGAGATAGGCCTCGGCGGCGTGGGCCGGCACGCCAGCCATGGGGATCGGCTGGCCGGCGTGGGTCCCGCGGTGAGTGAGAGCGATGCCGATAGCCGCCGCTGCCTTGGCGGCGTCCTCGAAGAACAACTCGTAGAAGTCGCCCATGCGGAAGAAGACCAGGGCGTCGGGCTGTTTGGCCTTGGCGTCGAAATATTGCGCCATCACCGGGCTGGCGGCCGGAGCGCGGCCTTCCGTTTCGGTGGGCGAGTCGAGGTCCATCGGCCAAGGCTTATAGGCCGGCGGGCGCAGCGTCAGCCCTTGACCGCCGGCGCCGGCCGCGCAAGCTCTCGGGCATGGAGCGCCTCGCCGAGTTCGCCATCGTTCCAGCCGGCCCCGGCGATGCGGCGGCGCTGGCCCAGGTGCATGTCGCCGCCTGGCGCGAGACCTATCCTGGCCTCCTGCCCGCGGCCTATCTGCAGCGGATGAGCCAGCCGGTCCACGCCGCCCGCTGGCGCCGGCAGCTCACCAGGGCCGCAGTCGGTGAGGTGGTGCTGGTCGCCGAGGGCCCGTCCGGGCTCACAGCCTATTGCGCCGGCGCGCTCAAGGGGGGCGCGGCAGAAGTGTTCACCCTCTATCTGCTGAGACGCGTGCAGGGCCTGGGCCTCGGTAGACGGCTCCTGGCCACCACCGCGCGGGTGCTTCAGGCGCAGGGCGCGCAGAGCCTCGACGTCTGGGTGCTGAACGGCAACGACAACGCCATGGCCTTCTACGCCCACCTCGGCGGCGCGGCGGTGGCCGAGCGGCCGGTGTCGGGCTGGGGTGGCGGCCTGATGGAGACCCTCTATCGCTGGAAAAACATCAGCGAACTGGCGCGGAGCTAGAACCTGGCGCCGCCGTCTCGCCGGCGGGACGTCGGCGCTCAGTCGGCGCCGGTCACCCGCTCCCAGAACTTGCGAGACTGTTTGACCGACGCGGCCGCCCGCGGGCTCTGGCTGTCGCCACAGGCGCCCGAGAACTCCTTGAGCAGCTCCTTCTGGCGGGCGGTCAGGTTGGTCGGGGTCTCGACGAACACCTCGACGACGAGATCGCCCCGCTGCCTCGAGCGCAGCGAAGGCATGCCCTTGCCGCGCACCAGCACGGTGTCGCCGGTCTGAGAGCCGGGCTTGATGCGCATGGGAATCTTGCACTTGCCGTCGCATTGCTCGCCGCCCAGCAGGCACGGGGCGTCGATTTCACCGCCCAGCGCCGCCAGGGTCATGGGCACCGGAATCTGACAGCGCAGGTCCAGGCCGTCGCGCTCGAAGATGTCGTGCGGCTTGAGCGAAATGAAGATGTAGAGGTCGCCCCGCGGTCCGCCGCGGGCGCCCGAGTCGCCCTCGCCAGCCAGGCGGATGCGCGAGCCGTCGTCGACCCCGGCCGGAACCCGGACCTCGAGCAGACGTTCGCGCCGCACCATGCCGTGGCCGGCGCAGATCCGGCAGGGATCTGCGATCACGCGGCCGGCCCCGCCGCAACGGGGACAGGTGGTCTCTACCTGGAAGAAGCCCTGGCTGCGGCGGACGCGGCCGGCGCCGGCGCAGGTCCCGCAGGTCGAGGCGCTGGTTCCCGGCTTGGCGCCGGTTCCTTCGCACGCCTCACAGGCCATGGCGGCGGGAACCCGGATCTCAACCTGCGCGCCGGCGTAGGCCTGCTCCAGGGTGATCTCCAGGTCATAGCGCAGGTCCTGGCCCCGGCTTGGCCCGCTGCGATTCTGCGACCGGAACATGTCGCCGAAGACATCGCCGAACACATCATTGAAGATGTCGTGGACGTTTTGGAAACCGCCCGCGCCATTCATTCCCGCCCCGCCGTTGACGCCGGCATGGCCAAAGCGGTCATAGGCCGCCCGCTTGTCGCGGTCGGAGAGCACCGAATAGGCTTCGTTGATCTCTTTGAACCGCTCGGATGCATTGGGACAGCCGCCGTTGCGATCTGGATGGTGCTCCATGGCGAGCTTGCGGAACGCGGACTTCAGGCCGGTCTCGTCGCAATCCCGTCCGACGCCCAGAATCTCGTAATAGTCTCGCATCATGAGGTCAGCCGCCCACCTAGAGGCTCAAGTGGGGGAGTCGGGACGGCGATGCAAGCCGCCATTGGCTAGGGGACCGAGGTCCCCCGCCGCAGGTTGTGATCTTGAACATGGCGCCGTCCCCTCGAGGAATCAGGCCGACTGCTTGTCGTCCTTGACCTCTTCGAACTCCGCATCGACGACGCCGTCGTCGTTGGAGGGTCCGGCTTCGCTCTGCTGCGACTTGTACATCGCCTCGCCGAGCTTCATCGAAGCCTGCATCAGCGTCTGGGTCTTGGCCGAAATCGCCTCGGCGTCGCCACTCTCGAGCACACCCTTGAGGTCGGCCACCGCCGCCTCGATGGCGCTCTTCTCGGACGCGTCGACCTTGTCGCCGTGCTCGGCGAGCGCCTTTTCCGTGCTGTGGACCAGGGCGTCGGCGTGATTGCGGGCCTCGACGACCTCCTTGCGCTTCTTGTCTTCAGTCGCGTGCGCCTCGGCGTCCTTGACCATCTGATCGATGTCGCTGTCCGAGAGGCCGCCGTTGGCCTGGATGCGGATCGACTGCTCCTTGTTGGTGGCCTTGTCGCGCGCCTGGACGTTGACGATGCCGTTGGCGTCAATGTCGAAGGTCACCTCGACCTGAGGCACGCCGCGCGGAGCCGGCGGAATGCCCACCAGATCGAACTGCCCCAGCAGCTTGTTGTCCACCGCCATGGGTCGTTCGCCCTGGAAGACCCGGATCGTCACCGCGCTCTGGTTGTCGTCGGCGGTGGAGAACACCTGGCTCTTCTTGGTCGGAATGGTGGTGTTGCGCTCGATCAGGGCGGTGAAGACGCCGCCGAGGGTTTCGATGCCGAGGGTCAGCGGGGTGACGTCGAGCAGCAGCACGTCCTTGACGTCGCCCTGCAGCACGCCGGCCTGGATGGCCGCGCCCAAAGCCACGACCTCGTCCGGGTTCACGCCCTTGTGCGGCTCGCGGCCAAAGAAGGCCTTCACCGTCTCCACGACCTTGGGCATGCGGGTCATGCCGCCGACCAGGATCACTTCGTCGATGTCACTCTTCTTGAGGCCAGCGTCTTTCAGCGCTTGCTCGCAGGGCCCGACCGTCTTGACGATCAGATCCTCGACCATGGCTTCGAGCTTGGCGCGCGAGAGCTTGATGTTGAGGTGCAAGGGTCCCGACGCGTTCATCGAAATGAACGGCAGGTTGACCTCGTACTGCGTCGTCGACGACAGCTCCTTCTTGGCTTTCTCGGCCTCTTCCTTGAGGCGCTGAAGGGCCAGCTTGTCCTTGCGCAGGTCGACGCCCTGCTCCTTCTTGAACTCGTCGGCCAGGTAGTCGACGATTCGAAGGTCGAAGTCCTCGCCGCCCAGGAAGGTGTCGCCGTTGGTCGCTTTCACCTCGAAGACGCCGTCGCCGATCTCCAGGATCGAGACGTCGAAGGTGCCGCCGCCGAGGTCATAGACGGCGATCTTCTTGCCGTCGTTCTTCTCAAGGCCATAGGCCAGCGCCGCCGCGGTCGGCTCGTTGATGATGCGCAGCACCTCGAGGCCGGCGATCTTGCCGGCGTCCTTGGTGGCCTGGCGCTGAGCGTCATTGAAGTAGGCCGGGACGGTGATCACCGCCTTCTCGACCTTCTCGCCGAGGTGGGCCTCGGCGGCTTCCTTCATCTTCTGCAGGATGAACGCGGAAATCTGAGCCGGCGAATAGTCCTTGCCGTGGGCGCGCACCCAGGCGTCGCCGGTCGGGCCCTTGACGATTTCGTAGGGCACCATGCCCTTGTCCTTCTCGACCATCGGGTCAGAGGAGTTGCGCCCGATCAGGCGCTTGATGGCGAAGAAGGTGTTTTCAGGATTGGTTACCGCCTGGCGTTTGGCGGGTTGGCCGACGAGGCGTTCGCCGTCGTCGAGGATGGCCACCACGGACGGCGTCGTGCGCGCGCCCTCGGCGTTCTCGATGACCTTCGGCGTTTTGCCGTCCATGATGGCGACGCACGAGTTCGTCGTGCCAAGGTCGATGCCAATGATCTTGCTCATGAAAAAGTCGTCCAGCTCCTATGTCGGCAAGCGGGGTGCGAAGGATCTTCCTTGATGAAGCTTCCTCTTGCGACCGCTCCCAAATTTCGTTCCGCGCCCGCGGCCCCGCAGGAGGCGCCGGCGGGCGATGCGCAGCGAGATCGGCCCACCCACGGGCGTCCGGCCTCCGCGAGCAATATGGGAAGGTGGGGAGCGGCCGCAAGGGCGCAGACGGGCTCACCATGACCACCGACGGCTTTCGATTGTATCCGGAATATTTTGCTTCGGAGGCTCAGGCGGCGCTCGCCGCCGAGGTGCTCGAGAAGGTCGCCGACGCACCCTTCTTCCGGCCGACCACGCCGGGCGGCCAGGCCATGAGGGTGGAGATGACCAACTTCGGCCAGGTGGGCTGGTTCACTGACCGCGCCGGCTATCGCTACGAGGCGCGGCATCCGTCGACGGGTCGGACCTGGCCGCCGATCCCGGCGGCGCTTCTCGCCCTGTGGGACGATGTGACGCACGCTGGTCCGCCGCCCGACGCCTGCCTCGTCAATCTCTATCGGGCCGGCGCCCGCATGGGCTTGCACCAGGACCGCGACGAGCGGGATTTCTCCCATCCCGTGGTCAGCGTCTCACTGGGAGACGCCGCCATCTTCCGCATTGGCGGGTCGGGCCGGCGCGACCCCACGACGTCGCTCAAGCTCTCGTCGGGCGATGTCTGCGTGCTGGCGGGCGCCGCGCGCCTGGCGTTCCATGGGATCGACCGGATCTTGCCGGGCAGCTCGCGCCTCATGTCCGGCGGCGGACGGATCAACCTGACGCTCCGGCGTGCGCTATGATGTTCATTCGATGGGACAGGAGGCTCAGGATGCAGACGCTCAAGCGGCCGGACGGCCATGAGGCCGAGGACTTTCACCTGACGCGGCGCGCCGTCGCCAGTTTGTTCTTCGCCGGCTTTGCGCCGGTGGCGTTCTCGGCCGAAGCCGAACCGATCGTTACCGACGACAAGGGCCTGATCATCGAGGAGGTCCACTATCCCTCTTCAGGCTTCGACCTGCCGGCCTACGTGGCCAGGCCCGCCGCCGCCGGCCGCCATCCGACCATCCTCGTGGTCAACGAGGTCTTCGGACTGCACGCCTACATCAAGGATATCTGCCGACGCCTCGCCAAGCTCGGCTATGTCGCCGTCGCCCCGGCCTTCTTCGCCCGCGCCGGCGATCCGGCTCCGCTGACCGACATGGCGGCGATCATGAAGATCGTCGGCGCCACGCCGGACGGACAGGTGATGGGCGATGTCGGCGCGACGCTCGCCTGGCTTAAGGGCCGGCCTTACGTGGCGGCCAAGAAGCTCGGCATCACCGGGTTCTGCTGGGGCGGCGGGGTGGTCTGGCTGGCCTGCGAGCGCTTCCCTGAGCTGAAGGCCGGGGTCGCCTGGTATGGCCGCATGGCCCCGGCCTCCGGCGCGACGCCCGTGCCCGGACGTTTGTGGCCGATCGACGGGGTGAAAACCCTCACCGCCCCGGTGCTCGGGCTCTATGGCGCCAAGGATCAGCTCTCCGCCGAGGCCCCGGCCATGCGCACGGCCCTGGCGGCGGCCGGCAAGACAGACACGGAGATCGTCGTCTATCCGGACGCCGGCCACGGCTTCCACGCCGACTACCGCGCGACCTACGTCGAGGCCGACGCCAAGGACGGCTGGACGCGGATGCTGGCCCACTTCCGTCGGTTTGGGGTGGCTGCTTAGTCGGGGCGATCGAGGGGGCGGATCACCATGGAAACCAACGAGGGAGTTCCCTCAGCGGACGAGGGAGCGCCTGGGCCGGCGCCGTTCGCATGGGGAAGCGTCGCGGTGATCGCGCTTGCGGCGGTTCTGGCGCTTGGCTTGTTCGTAACGGTGTTTCTGCATTGGCCGGGCGGCGGCAAATATCCGTTGCTCGGCCGCGACCACGACGATCTGATGGTCGCCGACGCGCCGAACGCGGGCCGTACGCTCACGGTCATGTTCGTCGGCAATAGCCTGACCTTCGTCAACGATCTGCCGGCCATGCTGGTCGACATCGCCTCCTCGGACCCCGGAGCGGCTACCGGCCTGCAAGTCAAGGCTGAGACCTATCCGGACGCCACCCTGGACCAGCTCCGCACCCAGACGGGCGCGCCAGACGTTTGGGGCCCGGACCGCCATCATCCGAGCGTGGCGGGGACCTATCTCGCGGCGCTGGTGTTCTATCGTCAGTTCACCGGCCGCTCGGGCGCCGAGGCGACCTGGCGGCCGGGTGGTCTCAGCGCTGAAGACGCCGCCAAGCTGCAGCGCATCGCCGCCGGCTGATCCGTCTAGCCGCGCAACTTGCGCATCAGGATCTCGAGATCCTGGGCCAGCTGCGGATCGACCGGCCGCAGGGCCTCGATCCGGCGCACCGCGTGCAGCACCGTGGTGTGGTCGCGGCCGCCGAAACGCCGGCCGATGTCGGGCAGCGAGCGGGTGGTGAGTTGCTTGGCGAGCCACATGGCCGCTTGGCGCGGACGGGCCAGTGCGCGGGTGCGCCGCTCGCAGATCAGGTCAGATTGCTTCAGCCGATAGTGCTCGGCCGTGGCCTTCTGGATGTCGTCCACCGTGACCCGCTTCTCGCCGCCGCGCAGGTGTGGGCGCAGCAGACGGTGGGCCTCGTCGGCGGTCAGCCCGGCGACGCTCGAACCGCCGCGCGCCACCAGAGTGTTGAGCGCCCCCTCCAACTCGCGCACGCTGTCGGTGAAGCGATCGGCAAGGAAGTCGTAGACTTCGGGCTTCAGCGCGCCGGTGAAGCCGAACTGCCGGCGCAGCATCTCGAGTTTGCGCTCCAGAATACCGAGGCGCAGGGCGCGATCCGCCGGCTCGATGCCGCACGGCAGCCCGGCGCAGAGGTGCGAGCGCAGGTGGGCGTCGAATTCGGTCAGGGCCGCCGGCGGCCGGTCGGCCGAGAACACCACGCGCCGGCCATCCTCCATCAGGGCCGACAGGGTGTGGAACAGCTCCTCCTGGGTGGATTGCTTGCCGCCGATGAAGTGGACGTCGTCGACGATCAGAAGGTCGGCGCTGCGCAGCTGCTCTTTGAACGCCCCGAGCTGGCGTTCCATAGCCGCCTTGACGAAGCTGGAGAGGAACCGCTCGGCGGTCAGATAGACCACTTTGCGGCGCGGCGCGGCGGCCTGGGCCTCGCGCGCCATGGCGCAGAGCAGGTGGGTTTTGCCAAAGCCGTACGGGCCGTGGATCACCACCGGATTGAAGCAGCCGTCTGCCCAGGACGCCACGCGACGAGCCACGCTATGAGCGAACTCGTTGGCCTGGCCGGTGACGAAGGTGTCGAACGTGAAACGATCGCGCGGCGTGGGCGCCGGGGCCTCTTCCGTGGCCGCGCTCGCCGGCGTCGGCGGAATGGGCGCGGCGCGGGGCTCCCGCAGGGCCTCGAACTCGGCGCGCGATTGCAGGCGCAGCGGTCGCGCATCCGGGTCGCTGGCCGCCCATAATTCCTCGAGGCGGCGCCAGGCGTGGCGGCGGATCCAATCGCGCGCCACCCCCGTGGGAGTCACCACATAGAGCTCGCCGTCTGCGGCTGGCGTCAGGGCCGCACGGGCCAGCCAGGAACCGAATGCGTCTTCACCCAGCTCGGACTTCAGCTTCGCACAGGCCTGCGCCCACACCGCGGACGCCGGAACTGAAGAAGTCGCTATCGCCAGGTTGCTTGCCGCCATGTTCCCGCTTCCCCGTTCCGGCCCTTAAATCTGGGCGCAGAATCACCACCGCCGCTTGCGCGTCGCTAAATCACCAGCTTTTGAAACAGACGCCCCCACACGCCGGGACGCACTACCGCCGCCGCCGAATTTTTCGTCCGTATAAGTTCAATAGTGCTGAGAGCTTCAGAGTAGCCGCCGGCCCCGTTCCGTCAACGCCGATTCGCGACAAATTTCGGCCGGATTCGGCGAAATATGCGGTTGACAACACGAAGCCCCGGACCGGCCAAGGAAATTCCGTCGATCACATTTTTCGCGACGTTTCCCGGCGGCCAATTTGTCGCAGGCGCACAGCAAGAGGCCGCGCCGAAGCGCGGCCTTGGTCGAGAAATAATATTGATTTTTCAGAGAGTTGGAAAAAACGCCCGCGCGATCAGGCGGCGGTCAGCTTCTTCAGTTGACGGTGCAGTCTCGAAACCTTGCGAGAGCCCGTGTTCGGATGGACGATACCCTTGCCGACAGCGCGCATCAGCTCCGACTGGGCGGTCTCGAATGCGGCCTTGGCGACGGCGGCGTCACCGCCCTTCAAGGCCTCGTCGAACTTGCGCAAATAGGTGCGGACTCGCGATCGACGCGCCGTGTTCACGGCGGTGCGCTTCTCAATCTTGCGGATCGCCTTTTTGGCGCCGGGGTTATTGGCCATCAGTCGTCGACTTTACCGTTGAGGGCCCCACATGGTTGGGGCGCGAAATTGGAGCGCGCGGATATAGAGGAGCCGGCGTGGCCGGTCAATGCGTCAGCGGGCCGTCAACAGGGATCCCGCGGGCCCGCAGCAGGGCCGGCACACTTTCCGGCCCAACCATGTGGGCGGCTCCCACCACCGCCACCACCAAGCCCTTACCTTTGAGGCGCCGGGCGATCGCATCGGCGAAGCGCCGGTTCCGGTCCGTTATGAGGCGTTGGTACATTCCAGGCCCAAGCCTGGCGTCGTCGCCGAGGAAATCCCGGGTCTGGTTGGCGATATCGCCATAGCGCCATTCGCGGATCTCTCGCGCCCCTTCGTCGGCGCGACCGGCCAGGATGTCGTCGACCGTCGCGTCGAGCATGGCGATCTGGTCCGCCGGCGTGGCGGCGGTGATCACGGCGGCGTGCTCGGCGGTCGTCTCGAAGCCTCTGCGCAGCGTGTGCGGACCGGCCTGGGCGTCCAGGGTCCGCTCCACCCCCCAGGCCGTCGTCGCCCCGGTGGCGCCGTATACCGCCTCGCCGCCAATCTGGAAGTCTGCGGCCCAGGGTTGCAGGCGCGCCAATTTCTCCGGCGCCACACCGACGCGGGCGCAGGCCTGGCGCAGCCGAGCCGTCTCGGCAGGGGTGAGCCGGTCCCAGAGCTTCCGGCCCTTGGGCAATTGACTATGGCTGCTCATGGTGAGCGCCAGCTCGTAGCTGGATTGCTCGTCGAGCGGCGTCTCGAACCAGATCTCGTCGGCGTCATCGACCGCCAGCTTGAGCGCACGGGGCTCCCACTCCATGCGGGTGGGCAGGGCGTGGTAGGATCCGAACAGGATAACCGCGGCGTGGGGTCCGCGCGCCACCCAAATGGCCGGGTCTGAGGGCGGCGGCTGGTGGTCCGCTTCATTGCAAGCGGCGAGAAACAGGGCCGCCGCCAGGGCCAGCAGGCGAGTCACCTCTGGCAGGTTGGGCAGAAGAACGTCGAGCGGCCTGCCTGCACGGTCCGCCGGATGGTTCCGCGGCAGCCGCGGTTGGGGCACGGCTCGCCCTCCTGGTCGTAGACCCGGAAGCTGTGCTGGAAATAACCGAGCTCGCCGTTGGCGGCGGCGAAATCACGCAAGGACGAGCCCCCGGCCGCGATCGCCTCGCCGAGCACGTCCTTGATCGCTGCGACCAGGGGCTCGAGCCGGCGCGGCGCGACCGATGCCGCCGGTTGGGTGGGCGAGATGCGGGCGCGATGGAGAGCTTCGCAGACATAGATGTTGCCGAGTCCCGCCACGACCCTCTGGTCGAGCAGCAGGGTCTTGGGACCCTGCCGGCGGCCGGCAAAGGCGCGGGCGAGCACGGTGGCGTCGAAATCGGCTCCAAGCGGTTCGGGGCCCAGCGCGAGCAGGCGCCGATCGTCGTCCTCGACCAGATCCATGAACCCGAAACGGCGCGCATCGTAGAATGTGATCCGCACGCCTTCGTCGGTCTCGAAGAGGATGTGGGCATGCTTGGCGTCGGCCGGGGCGGCGAGGGCGAAGCCGTCGCGCATGGCGGCTCCCTCAACTTCGAATCGGCCGGTCATGCCGAGGTGCATCAGGAGCGCGCCGCCGCGGTCGAGGCCGGCCAACAGGTACTTGGCGCGGCGGCGCAGGTTCAGGACCCGGGCGCCGGTCAAACGTTGGACGAAACCGTCGGGCAGGGGGAAGCGCAGGTCCGGCCGACGCGCCTCGACGCGGGCCAGGCTCCGGCCGACCAGGACCGGCTCCAGGCCGGCGCGAACGGTCTCGACTTCGGGAAGCTCGGGCATGGCTCCGGTTAGACCAGCCGCGCTGGCGCTGAAAGCCTCGAAACCCTAAGACGGCGCCATGACCGACGCCGCCACCTTCGGATTCCGCGACGTGGACGCCACCGAGAAGCCGGGCCTGGTGCGCGGCGTCTTCGAGCGGGTGGCCGGCCGCTATGATCTGATGAACGATCTGATGAGCGGCGGCCTGCACCGGTTGTGGAAGGACGCCGCCGCCGCTCGACTCAACCCACAGCCTGGCGAGCGCATCGTCGACTGCGCTGGCGGCACCGGCGACATGGCCCGCCGCTTTCGCGACCTGGCCGAGCGGGCGCGGGCGCGGCGCGGCGGTAAACCCGCTACCGTCATGCTTGTCGACTATAACGAGGCGATGATCGCCGCGGGCCGGGTGCGCGGCGAGACCGAGGGGATCGTGTGGGCGGTCGGCGACGCCCAGCGCCTGCCTTTGCCGGACCGGAGCGCTGACGCCTATTGCATCGCCTTCGGCCTGCGCAACGTCACCGATATCTCGGCCGCCCTCGTCGAGGCCCGGCGCGTGCTGCGCCCCGGCGGGCGCTTCCTGTGTCTGGAATTTTCGCGACCGACGGCGGCGGCGCTGCGGGCGGGCTACGACGCCTATTCTTTTAAAGTGATCCCCGAGATCGGCGCACGGGTCGCCCACGATCGGGACTCCTACCAGTATCTGGTCGAGAGCATTCGCCGATTTCCGGCCCAGCAGGCCCTGGCCGGGCTGATGGGCGAGGCCGGATTCGGCCGTGTCTCGGCGACCAACTTCAGCGGCGGGGTCTGCGCCCTGCACCAGGGCTGGGCGGTCTGAGCAGCATGAGCGAAGGAAGGCTGGCGGGACTCGCCTGGCGGCTGGTCCGGGCTGACGCCCTCGCGCCGCGCGAGATCGACCCGCTGCTCACCCCGGCGCAGCGGATGGCGGCGCGGACCTTGCGGCTGTTTTCGGGACGGCAGGCGCGGACCGGCCGGCCGGGCGAGCGCCTGGCGCGTGAGCTCGAGCGCTCGGGTCCAGTGGCCATCAAGCTTGGGCAGTTTCTCTCCACCCGCGGCGACATCTTCGGCGAAGCGTTCGTGAACGACTTGGGCCGACTGAAAGACCAGCTGCCGCCGTTCGCCACAGACCTTTCCAGAGCCGAGGTCGAGCGGGCGCTCGGCCGTCCACTTGCTCAAGTGTTCGCCGAGTTCGGAGAGCCTGTGGCGGCCGCCTCGCTTGCCCAGGCGCATCGGGCTCGGCTCACCGACGGCCGCGAGGTCGCCGTCAAGGTGCTGCGTCCGGCGATCGAGCGGCGGGTGTCGCGCGACGTGAAGACCCTCGAGCGGGCGGCGGCTCTGGCCGAAGCCTGGCCCGCAGCGCGGCGGCTGGAGCCGCGCGCCTTCGCCGCGACCGTGGCGCGGGCGCTGGCACTCGAGCTCGACCTGCGCATGGAAGCGGCGGCGGCCGACGAACTCGGCAAGGCCATGGCGGTGGACGGCTTCGTTCAGGCGCCGGCGGTGGTCTGGGACGCTGTGGCTCGCCGCGTCCTCACGTTGGAGTGGGCCACCGGCATGCCGCTTTCGGACCCGACGGCGCTGGATCATCCGGGGCTCGATCGGAAGCGGACGGCCGAGGCCTTGGTCCGCGGGTTTCTCACCCAGGCTCTGGACCACGGCGTCTTCCACGCCGATCTGCACGAGGGGAATCTGTTCGTCGCCGCGCCGGACCGAATTTGCGTGGTGGATTTCGGCATCGTCGGCCGGCTATCGGCAGCCGACCGTCGCTATCTGGCCGAGATCCTCTGGGGGTTCCTCAATCGCGATTACGGGCGGCTGGCGGAGGTTCACTTCCAGGCCGGCTGGGTGTCCGCCGGCCAGAACAGGGGTGCGTTCGCGCAGGCGCTCAGGGCCGTGGGGGAGCCGGTGTTCGGTCGTCCAGCGCGGGACGTGTCCATGGGCCGCTTGCTCGGCCAGCTCTTCGACGTAACCAGCCTTTTCGACATGCGGCTTAGACCAGAACTGGTGTTGCTTCAGAAGACCATGGTCACGGTCGAGGGCGTCGCCCGCCGGATCGATCCCGACCACGACATTTGGACCGCGTCCGAGCCGGTGGTCCGTCGCTGGATCGCCCGCGAGCTGTCACCGGCTGCCCAGGTCCGATCGTTCGTCGCCGAAGCCCGCGGCGTGCTGCAGGCGCTCTCGGTCCTAGCCGCGGAACGTTCCGCGCCCCCGCCGGCCCCCCCGCCGCGGCAGGGCATGGACGCCTTGGCCGCCTTCGCGCTCGGCGCCGCCCTCGCGGGTCTGGCCTTCGCCCTGGCGGTCTGGCTCAGGTAGTCCCGACCGACTAGTGGAAAAGCCTCGCGAACGGCGACGCCAGCGCAATCACGGCCAACATCACGCCGACGGCCCCGATCAGCCAACGCATGTTTTCCGTGATCGTGGTCAGAGCGTCGATCTTGGCGTCGAGTCGCGCTGTGGCGGAGGTGAGTTCGGCCTTCAGCCCCCCGATTGCGGTTTCCAACCCGGCCGTCGCTTCCTTCATCTTCATGGCCTGGAAGTCCTCCAAGGAGGCGACAACCGCCGTCGCGCGCTCATCGTCGACGCTAATCGACTGCAGCGCCTTGAACAATTCGAGCTGCATGACGGCGCCCCTGGCTTGGGCTGAGAATTAGCCCTGCCCTCCCTGCGAGGAGCGGTCATTCTCGCGCTGCTTCTGCTCGTTCCAGTAGGCCGTCCCGTCCCTCGGCTTGAACATGGTGCGCGGGGCGCCGTCGCGGGTGACCACGGCGAAGGTGTTGGATTTGGCGTCATAGATGAGCTTGTCGCCGTTCGGGCGGTCGATGGTCTCGGCGCCCGATGGCGGGCTCTCCACAAAGGCGTGGACCTTGGCGACAAACTCGGTCTCGTCCTTGGCGCCGAAATCCTGGCCATTGCGGCTGAACTGATACTGGGCGTTCTCCACGGCGCTGTGTCGACGGTTGGTCGCCCACATCGGCTTACCGTCGACGAGTGGCGTGGCCGCATCGCGGCTCGCGTACCCGCCGCCGCTGGAACCACCGGTGTAGCTGCTGTTGGACCCATAGGCGGCGGCCGCGGGCGCCTGCGCCGCCTGGCCGCCCTGTTGCGAGACCGCGGAGGTGTGGCCGCCGCAGCCCGCCAGGCCAAGCGCCGCCGCGGCGCACGAAACGACAAAAATTCTCATTTCCGTCTCTCCTGAGAGGCGTTGAAGAGGAACGCAGTTACTGGTCGGGAACAAACAAAGAACATAATTGAGGCTTTGTCCAGACCCTGCGCCGGGCTAAGAGCGCGAACTTCTTGGCGAGGGCGGCCGGCGTGAGCGCAAGGCGCGTGCTGTTGATCGTGGGCGGCGGCGTGGCCGCCTATAAGGCGCTGGAGCTGACGCGCCTGCTGCGCAAGGCGGGGATCGGCGTCAGTCCGATTCTGACGGCGGCCGGGGCGCAGTTCGTGACTCCCCTGTCGCTGTCGGCGCTGGCTGAGACCCAGGCGCGCACCGACCTCTTCAGCCTCGACGACGAGGCGGAGATGGGCCACATCGAACTCTCCCGCTCGGCCGACCTGGTGGTCGTGGCCCCGGCCACGGCCGATCTGATGGCCAAGGCCGCCAACGGCCTAGCCGGCGACCTCGCCTCGGCTGCGCTGCTGGCCACCGACAAGCCCGTGCTGATGGCCCCGGCCATGAACGTGCGCATGTGGTTGCATCCCGCCACGCAACGAAATCTCGCGCGGCTGAGCGCCGATGGCGTCGCCTTCGTCGGCCCCGACGAGGGCGCCATGGCCTGCGGCGAGTTCGGCCCGGGACGGCTCGCGGAGCCGGAAGCGATCTTCGCCGCCATCCAGGCGCAGTTATTGCCGGGACCGCTTGTCGGCCGTCACGTCCTGGTGACAGCCGGCCCGACCGAGGAGCCGCTGGATCCGGTGCGCGTGCTCACCAATCGCTCCAGCGGCAAGCAGGGCTACGCCATCGCAGGGGCCCTGGCTGCGCTGGGCGCGCGCGTGACGCTGGTCAGCGGCCCGGTGGCGCTGGCCGCCCCGCCGGGCGTGGAGCGCGTGAACGTGAGAACAGCGCTCGAAATGCTGGCCGCCTGCCAGGCGGCGCTGCCGGCCGACGCCGCCGTCTTCGTAGCGGCGGTGTCCGACTGGCGTCCCGACATGGTCTTCGGGGTCAAGCTCAAGAAGGGCAAGGATGGCCCGCCGAGCGTCCAGCTGGTGGAGAACCCCGACATTCTGGCGACGCTGGCCCAGACCGGTCCGAGGCGACCCCGCCTGGTGGTCGGCTTCGCCGCCGAGACCAATGATCTCGAGGCCAACGCCCGCGCCAAGCTGGCGCGCAAGGGCTGCGACTGGATCGTGGCCAATGACGTCAGCGAGAGCGTGATCATGGGCGGGAACGAGAACGAGGTGCTGGTGATCGACGCCAAAGGCGCAGAACGCTGGGCGCGCGCCCCCAAGGACGAGGTCGCCAAACGCCTGGCGGCGCGGATCGCCGGGGCGCTGGCGTGAAGCCGACGATTGAGGTGGTGCGGTTGGCCCACGCCGCCGACCTGCCGCTGCCAGCCTACGAGAGTGGCGGCGCGGCCGGCATGGACTTGCGCGCGGCGGTGAGCGGGCCCGTGGTGCTGGCCCCGGGCGCCAGGGCGGCCGTCCCCACGGGCCTGGCCATGGCCCTGCCGGCCGGTTTCGAGGGACAGGTGCGGCCGAGATCGGGCTTCGCCCTGCGCGATGGCGTGACGACCCTCAACACGCCTGGCACGATCGACAGTGACTACCGCGGCGAGGTGAAGGTGATCCTGATCAATCACGGCCAGGCGGCGGTGACGATCCGGCGCGGCGATCGCATCGCCCAGCTCGTCGTGGCGTCGGTCACCCAGGCGGTTTGGGCTGAGGTGACGAGCCTCGATGAGACCGTTCGGGGGGCCGGCGGTTTCGGCTCGACAGGAGCGAGCTGAGGCGCGTTGTCGTATAGCGTCGCGGCGCCATAACTCCCATGGCCATGGAATGCCTTGGCGCCAGGAATGTCGAGGTCTCGGATAACGGAGAAGGCGGGTGCGACACACGAACCCGCGGGGTCGGCGATGAAACATGCAATGACGGATATGCCCGAGGCTCTCGCCGCCGCGCAGCGTCACGCCGTGGCGTTTCTGGAAGGGGTCGACAATCGACCGGTCGCGGCGACGGCGACGCTGGACCAGCTCCGAGCGCGGCTTGACGTTGAGCTGGCCCCGGATGGCGTGGCGCCGAAGCAAGTGATCGACGATCTGGTCGCGGCCACGGATGGGGGACATCTGGGATCGGCCGGGGGCCGCTTTTTCGGGTGGGTGATCGGCGGCGCGCTGCCGGCCGCGCTGGCGGCGGACTGGCTGGTGTCCACCTGGGACAACAACGCCGTCGTCTACGCATGTGGTCCGGCTTCGGCCGTGGTCGAGGAGGTGGCCGGCGCCTGGGTCAAGGATATCCTGGGTCTGCCTTCCGAGGCGTCGTTCGCCTTCACCACCGGCTGCCAGATGGCGCACGTCACCTGTCTTGCCGCCGCGCGCCACGCGCTGCTGCGCGACCGTGGCTGGGATGTCGAGCGTCGGGGCCTTGCCGCCGCGCCGCCGATCACCGTCCTCGCCACCGAACAGCATCACGGCAGCATTGAGCGCGCGCTTCGTCTGCTCGGGATGGGAACCGACTGCCTGGTTGCGCTCGCCACCGAGGCGAATGGCCGCCTGGCCGCGCCAACCCTGCGCGCGGCGTTGGCCGAGGTGAAAGGTCCGACGATCGTGATCCTCGACGCCGGCGACCTGAACATCGCAGCCATTGATCCTTTCGCGGAACTCATCCCGCTCGCCCGGTCGGCCGGGGCCTGGGTCCATGTGGACGGCGCTTTCGGCCTTTGGGCGCGTGCCAGCGCGCGTCATCGCGGCAAGTTGTCGGGGATCGAGCGCGCGCATTCCTGGGCGACCGATGCGCACAAATGGCTGAACACGCCTAAGGACATCGGTGTCGCCGTCGTCGCGGACCGGGACGCTCATCGCGCCGCCATGAGCGTGACAGCGGCTTACATAGTCGCCAGCGGCGACGCCCGGGATGAGATGGATTGGACGCCGGACTGGACGCGGCGGGCGCGGGGATTTCCGGTCTATGCCGCGCTACGCCAACTCGGCCGTCGGGGTATCGAGGCGATGATCGACGGTTGTTGCCAACATGCCGAGGCCCTGTCGCTTGGCATAGGCCAGCTCGACGGCGCCGAACTCGTCGCGCGCCCCACCCTGAACCAGGGGCTTGTCCGGTTTCTTGATCCACGGTCCGCGGCGACCGATGTCGATCACGACAGCTTCACCGAACGCGTCGTCAGCGCCATCAACGCCGAAGGGACCGCGCTCTTCAGCGGTGGCGCGTGGCGCGGGCGCCGGGTCATGCGCATCAGTGTTGTGAACGCCAGGACGTCGGTGGAGGACGTGAAGCTGACCATCCGAGCCGTAGCCAAGGTGCTGGGCCGTCTCCATGGGGAATGAGGGAGCTCGCCGCATCGCCGGCGGCCTCGGCTCAGTGGACGCTACCTAACCTAGCCCCAGGACGTCCCGCATATCGTAGAGCCCCGGAGGCTTGCCCCGCACCCAAAGCGCCGCCGTGAGCGCCCCGCGGGCGAAGAGGCGCCGGTCGCGGGCCGAATGCGACAGGGTCAGCACCTCCTCGTCGGAGGCGAAGATCACGCTGTGCTCGCCGATAATTCCGCCAGCGCGTAGCGCGGCGAAGCCGATGGCGCCGGCGTTTCGCGGCCCGGTCAGTCCGTCGCGACCGCGCTCGGCGGCCGTCGCCAGCTCGACGCCGCGCCCGCGCGCCGCGGCCTCGCCGAGCAGCAGGGCGGTTCCGGAGGGCGCGTCGACCTTGCGGCGGTGGTGAGCCTCGAGGATCTCGATGTCCCAGGCCTCGGCGGGCAGGCGGCGAGCCGCTTCCCCCACCAGAGCCGCCAGGAGGTTCACGGCGAGCGAAAAGTTGCCGGATTTGACGATGGCGACCACGCGGGCCGCTTCGGCGATCGCGGCCTCATCCTCGGGGCCAAGACCCGTGGTGCCGATGACGAGCGCCGGGCCGCCATGCGCCGCCGCGGCGCGGGCCAGCGCCGCAGAGCCTGACGGGACTGAGAAATCGATGATCACGTCGCTGACGACCAGCGCCTGCTTCACCTCGCCCCGCCCCGGTTGGTCGAAGGCGGCGGCAAGGCTCACGTCCGCACGTTCCTCGACGAACGCGAGAACGGCGGCCCCCATTCGGCCCTTGGCGCCGGCCACGCCCAGCTTCAGCCTGCCTGCGGTCTCCATTGTGCGTGTCTCGCCGTCGCCCGCGAACGGGTCAAGGGCGCACGGCGCCGGTTCGGTTGTCGCGTCTCGCAGCTAGGGCTAGAGCAGAGCCAATCTTCTCAACATTTCCGGACCTCCCGATCCATGGACGACGCTGACAAGCGCACCTTCACCGACGACGAGGCGCTGGCGTTCCACAGGCTCCCGACGCCCGGCAAGATCGCCATCGTCGCCACCAAGCCGATGGCCACCCAGCGCGACCTGTCGCTGGCCTATTCGCCGGGCGTCGCCGCGCCGGTGCTGGCCATCGCCCGCGATCCCGACCTTGCCTACGACTACACCTCCAAGGGCAACCTCGTGGCGGTGATCTCCAACGGCACCGCGATCCTGGGTCTCGGGGCTCTGGGGGCCTTGGCGTCCAAGCCGGTGATGGAGGGTAAGTCGGTCCTCTTCAAGCGTTTCGCCGACGTCGATTCCATCGATATCGAGGTCTCCGCCCGTGACCCGGACGAGATCATCACCGTGGTCAAGAACATCGGGGTGACGTTCGGCGGCATCAATCTCGAGGACATCAAAAGCCCCGAGTGCTTCCGCATCGAGACCGAGCTGCAGGAGCTGCTCGATATCCCCGTGTTCCACGACGACCAGCACGGCACGGCGATCATCTCCACAGCCGGGCTCATCAACGCCTGCCACATCACCGGCAGGCGGCTGGAAGACGTCAAGCTGGTGCTGTGCGGGGCCGGGGCGGCCGGCATCGCCACTCTCGAACTCGTCAAGGCCATGGGCGTCAGGCCAGACAACTGCATCGCCGTGGACAATACCGGCGTCATCTATCGGGGGCGCACCGAGAAGATGAACCAGTGGAAGTCGGCCCATGCGGTGGAGACCGGCGCCCGCACCCTGGCCGACGCCATGAAGGGCGCCGACGTCTTCTTCGGACTGTCGGCCAAGGACATCGTCAGCCGCGACATGGTCGCCTCCATGGCCGGCCAGCCGATCATCTTCGCCATGGCCAATCCCGATCCCGAGATCGCCCCAGAGGAAGTGTTGGCGATCAGACCCGACGCCATCGTCGCCACCGGCCGCTCGGACTATCCGAACCAGGTCAACAACGTCCTCGGCTTCCCATACATCTTCCGCGGCGCCCTCGACGTGCGCGCCCGGCGGGTGAACATGGAGATGAAGATCGCCTGCGCCCGGGCCCTGGCCGCCCTGGCGCGCGAAGACGTCCCCGACGAAGTGGCCGCCGCCTATCACGGCAAGCAGCTCAAGTTCGGGCCCGAATACATCATCCCCACGCCGTTCGACCCGCGGCTCATCCACTACATACCGCCCTTCGTCGCCCAAGCGGCGATGGATACCGGCGTCGCCCGCCGACCGATCGCCGACATGGACGCCTATCGCAGCAGCCTGGCCCGCCGACTCGATCCGGCCGCGGGCTTCCTGCAGAAAATCACCGGCGCGGTGCTCTCCGGGCCCAATCGGCGCATAGTCTTCGCCGAGGGCGAGGAGCCGGCCGTGATCCGCGCCGCCTACGCCTTCCAGAGCCAGGGGCTGGGCCAGGCGGTGCTGGTCGGCCGCGAGGATCTTGTGGCCGAGAACATGCGCCTGGCCGGGCTCGACCCGGGCGAGGTCAAGCTCGAGGTGATCAATGCCCGGGTCTCGCGCCACAATCCCGAATTCGTGGAGTTCCTCTACAAGCGGCTGCAACGCGAGGGCTACCTGCGCCGCGACGTGCAGCGGCTGATCAACCAGGACCGCAACTCCTTCGCCGCCTCGATGGTCGCGCTCGGCTATGCCGACGGCCTCGTCACCGGCGTGACCCGGAACTACGACCAGGCTCTGGACGAGGTGCTGCAGGTGATCGATCCGGCGCCGGGCGGCCGGGTGCAGGGGATCTCGGTGGTGCTCGCCAAGGGCAAGACTCTGTTCATCGCCGACACCGCCGTCACCGAGATGCCCGAGCCGGAGGACCTGGTGGAGATCGCCATCCAGGCCGCCCGCACCGTCCGCGGGCTGGGCTTCACGCCCCGCCTGGCGTTCTTGTCCTACTCGACCTTCGGCAATCCCACCGGCGACCGCTCGAGCCGGGTGCGCAAGGCCGTGGCCATGCTCGACGAGCGTGGCGATATCGACTTTGAATACGAGGGCGAGATGCCGCCCGAGCTGGCGCTCGATCCCAAGTCCACCGACAACTATCCGTTCATGCGCCTCACCGACGAGGCCAATGTGCTGATCATGCCGGCCATCCACTCGGCCTCGATCTCCACCAAGCTGGTGCAGGCGCTGGGCGGGGCGACGGTGGTCGGTCCGATCCTGGTTGGACTCTCCAAGCCGGTGCAGATCTGCCCCCTGTCGGCCTCGGTCTCCAAGATTCTGACCATGGCCCAGATGGCCGCCTACGAGAGCCAGGCGGCGGAGGAGGGCGCCTGACGCGCCCTTGACATCGACGGCCGCCTAAGCGTTTTACGCCGCCCCGCGCTCGGCCGTCGCGGACAATCACCATGGGAGGCGACCATGCCGGGGGCGATCGGCGTCGACTTCGGCACGACCAACACGGTCATTGCGCGCCTCGATGACGACGAGCAGGCCGAGCTCATCGCCTTTCCCGCCGACGACGAGGCTGTGGTCGCCTTTCGCTCGGCGCTCAGCTTCCACGCCGATCTTCACGACGAGACTCGGCGGGTGATCGAGGCTGGCCCCTGGGCCATCGAGGCCTATGCCGAGGAGCCGATCGAGACGCGGCTCATCCAGTCGTTCAAGAGCTATGCGGCCAGTCGGCTCTTCAGCGAAACCCGCATCCTCGGCCGACGCTACACCTTCGAGGACATGCTCTCGGCCTTCCTGCTGCGCATGCGGGCTCATGCGCCGGACGGATTGTCCGACCTGCCCTCCCGCGTGATCGTCGGCCGTCCGGTGGAGTTTGCCGGCGCCCGGCCCGATTCGGACCTGGCGCTGCGGCGCTATCAAGTCGCCTTCGAACGCCTCGGCTTCAAGGAGGTGCGCTATGCCTTCGAGCCGGTCGCGGCCGCCTTCTTCTTCGCCCGCCAGCTCACGGCTGACGCGGTGGTGCTGGTGGGGGATTTCGGCGGCGGCACCAGCGACTTCTCCATCGCCCGGTTCCGCCGTCAGGCGGGCAAGATCCGCGCCGAGGCGCTCGCCAATTCGGGCGTCGGCGTGGCCGGCGACGCCTTCGACTACCGGATCATCGATGCCCTGGTGTCGCCGGAGCTCGGCAAGGGTTCCAGCTACCGCGCCTTCGACCATGTCCTGCCGATCCCGGCCCGCTACTACGCCGCCTTCGCGCGCTGGGAACAGCTCGCCCTGTTGCGCGCCTCCGCCGACATGCGCGACATCCGCCGTTTGCGCCGCGACGTCCTGGAGCCGGAAAAGTTCGCCCGCCTGGTCGAGATTCTCGACGATAACCACGGCTACAGGCTCTACCGCGCCGTCTCGCGTCTGAAGCAGGCCCTGTCGGACTCGGCGGCGGCCACATTCCTGCTGGAAGCCGGGACCGTGCGCCTGGAAAAGCCGGTCGAGCGGACCGACTTCGAGAGCTGGATCGCCCCGGAACTTGCCGCCATCGAGGCTGCGCTCGATCAGGCCCTCGAACGGGCAGGGTTGGGGCCGGACGGCGTCGACCGCGTGTTCCTGACCGGCGGTTCCTCCTTCGTCCCGGCCGTGCGCCAGCTTTTCGCGCGGCGTTTCGGGGCGCAGAAGCTCGAGGGCGGCTCGGAGCTGGTCTCGATCGCCTCGGGCCTCGCCTATATCGGCCGCGAGCCCGATCTCGACGCCTGGTCGACGCGCATCGCTTGACGCGGGGTGAGTCTTCCGGCGCTGCTGCTACGGGGTTAAACCGCCGCCAATCGTCTTCACAACAGGGCAGGAAATCCATGAAACTCGATTCCTCGGTCGCGGCGGTGATCACCGGTGGCGCCTCCGGCCTCGGCGAGGCCACCGCCCGCGCCCTGGCGGCGCACGGCGTCAAGGTGGCGATCTTCGACATGAACGAAGCCAAGGGCGAAGCCGTCGCCCAGGAGCTCGGCGGCGTGTTCTGCAAGTGCAACGTCACCTCCGACGAGGAGGTGGACGCCGCCTTCGCCAAGGCCCGCGCCGCCCATGGTCAGGAACGGGTTCTGGTCAACTGCGCGGGCACCGGCAACGCCGCCAAGACGGCGGGGCGCGATAGGACGACGGGCGAGATCAAGCACTTCCCGCTGGCGGCGTTCAACATGATCATCCAGATCAATCTGGTGGGAACCTTCCGCTGCATCGCCAAGAGCGCGGCCGGCATGCTCACCCTGGAGCCGACGGCGGAAGGCGAACGCGGCGCGATCGTCAACACTGCGTCGGTGGCGGCCGAAGACGGCCAGATGGGCCAGGCGGCCTATTCGGCCTCCAAGGGCGGCGTCGTCGGCATGACTCTGCCGATCGCCCGCGATCTGATGAGCGAAGGCATCCGGGTCAACACCATCCTGCCTGGCATCTTCGACACCCCGCTGATGAACGCTGCGCCGCCGCAGGTGAAGGAGGCCCTGGCCGCCTCGGTGCCTTTCCCCAAGCGTCTGGGCGCCCCCGACGAGTACGCCGGTCTGGCGCTGACCATGATCACCAACGGCTACTTCAACGGCGAGGACGTTCGCCTGGACGGCGCGATCCGCATGGCGCCGCGTTGATGGTTCGAGGCGCGTTTCGCAAAAGTGGAAACCGGTTTTGCGAATAGAACGCGCCCGAATCTTTGAATCTGGAGTACGCCGCGATCGCAAGGTCCCGTCCGATCGCGGCGAACTCTAGCGCCCGGAGCCGGGCTTGAGCCTCGTCGTCGAGGACCTCGCCAAGCGCTTCGGGCGCGTTCCGGCGCTCGCGGGCGTCACCCTCGCCGCCGCACCGGGGGAATTTCTGGCCCTGCTCGGTCCGTCCGGCTCGGGCAAGACGACGCTGCTGCGCATCTTGGCCGGCCTCGAGTCGCCGGACGCCGGGCGTGTGAGCTTCGCGGGGCGCGACTTCCTGGCCCTGGCGCCCAGAGAGCGGCGGGTCGGCCTGGTCTTTCAGAACTACGCCCTGTTCCGCCACATGACCGTGGCCGACAACATCGCCTTCGGCCTCTCCGTCCGGCCCGATCGGCCGCCGCGAGCCGAAATCGCCGCCAGGGTCGAGCGCCTGCTGTCGCTGGTGCGGCTGGAAGGCTTTGGCGAGCGCTACCCCGCCCAGCTCTCGGGCGGCCAGCAGCAACGCGTGGCGCTCGCCCGGGCCCTCGCCATCGAACCGCGGATGCTGCTCCTCGACGAGCCATTCGGGGCCTTAGACGCCCGGGTGCGCAAGGAGCTTCGCCTGTGGTTGCGGGAGGTTCACGACGCCACGGGAGTGACCACGATCTTCGTCACCCACGACCAGGAGGAGGCCATGGAGCTGGCCGACCGGGTGGCGGTTCTCAACACCGGCCGGATCGAGCAGGTTGGCGCGCCGGGCGAGCTCGCCGAGACGCCGGCTTCGGCCTTCGTATTCGATTTTCTGGGCGATTCCAACCGCCTGCCGTGCCGGGTCGAGGCCGGCCAGGCGCTGTTCGACGGCTGGACGGCGCCGGTCGCCGGCGATGGGAGCGGACCGGCGACGGCTTGGTTCCGGCCGCACGAGGCCCTCCTGGCGCGCGAGGGGGCGGGCGCGCCTGTGCGCGTCTCGGGCGTATTCGCCAAAAGCGCCATCACGCGGCTGGAATGCCGCGGTGAGGACGGGACGGCGTTCGAAGTCGATTTCCCCAAGGACGCGCCGGAGGCCGGCTTCGCCGTTGGTGAGGCCGCGCGCCTGCGCGCCCGACGCGTGTTCGTGTTCCCGGAGGCTCCCTAGGGCTTCGGCCGCTCGATCTTGGGCCCGAGGTTGGCGATCACCTCGCGGGCGTCCATGGCGCGGGGATTGCCGGCGGGCTTGGGTCCGTGCGCCATGACGATGTCGGCGCTGGCCTGGAACTTCTGCACGGTGCTGACCGTGGCAGGGCCGTAGGGACCATATGGGCTCCCGTAGGGCCCCCAACCACCCCAGCCCCATGCGCCCCAACGGCGGTAGTATGGGTGCCAGTAGCCATAGGGTCCCGGTCCTCCCCAGGTGTCGACATAGGTCTGGCTGTCGCGCTGAGTGTGCTTGTCCACCGCCTGGAACCAGTCATAGCCCGAGTTCACGGTGACCTCGGCGGCGCGGTAGAGGAGGTAGGTCTCCACCGTCTCGCGCGAGGTCTCAGTGTTGCCTTGGAAGGTCACCCGAAAGTGGTTGTCGTCCAGCCGCTGGTCGGTGAAGCCGCCCGACTGCGCCGTGCCTGGCGCCAGGGGCTGATAGGGCGTCGCCGTCTCGCAGCCGGCGAGGCCTGTAGCCAGCCCGACGACCGCCGCAAACACTGCAAGTTTCATCTTCATCGTCTTCACACCCCTACACGCCGCCCCGGACAGGCGACGACTGGTCCGCCCTCGATGCCGAAGGTGTCATGCGCCGCCCCTGATCGCAAAGGCTTTATCCGTGACCCAACAGCCCCTGTCCGAGCCGCCAGATGATGACGCCGAGGGATCCGAACAACAGGATGCCGGTGGCCGCCGCCTGGACCAGGAAACCGCTGCTGCGGGCCTTGGCCTCCTTCGAATAGCCGACGAGGTACAGGACACGGCCGGCGATCCAGACAACGCCCAGCGCGGCCGCCCAGGCGTCGCTCACGTAGGCCGAGAACAGCCACAGGGAGACCAGGAAGATCGGCAGCCATTCCAGCGTGTTGGCCTGGACGCGGAAGACCCGCTCGAAGTCCGGATGCCCCGAGATCGCCGGGGCCTGCACGTCGTATTTCGATCGGGCGTGGCCGACCTGCAAGGCCATATAGAAATAGGTGAGCAGGGCGGCGAGCGAGACGAGCGCCGTCCATGAATGATCCGCCATGGGCGATCCCCCTGTTGTTGCTTGCCGGCACGATAAGGGCCGACGGGCGGCCCCTCAAGGCCGGGGTCTGTTAGGCTCCATGAATCATGATTCGAACACGTCCATGAGCATGGGATCCTCCTGGCTCGGGCGGCGCCGGGGCGCGGCGGCCGAGGCCGAGACAGGTCTTGACGTCTTCGGCATCGCGCTCATCGCAATCGACGGGGACCGGGTCTGGCCGCTGGCCGGCGCCGAGAGCCTGGCCGCCTTCGCCGCCGACATGGGCCACATGAGCGGCGATGTGGCGGCCTTCGTGGCGGCGCTCGAGGCCCTCGGCGCGGACATGCAGCGTGGCCTGGCGGCGCTGCGGACTCGCGGCGAGCCTTTCGCGGCCGATGGGCCAGGCTTTCGGGTCGAGGGCCGCGCGGCCGGCGCGCTCGCCCTGCTGTGCATCACGCCGGCCCGTCCCGCCGATCCGGCCGGGCCGCTGGCGGCGCTGATGGACGCCCGACCCCAACCGTGCGCGATCCTCGACGCCGCCGGCGCGCCCATCTGGGCCAACCAGACGTGGCGGGAGGCGGCGGGCGGGTCTCGCGCCCTCGACGAGGAAGTGGACCGCCTCGCTCGCGAGGCGGCGCGGCTTGCCGAACCTCGCGAGGCTTTGCGCTGGGTGCGGACCGGTCAGGGGCGCCGGGCGTTGAAGTTCCACATCCGGCCGTTGGCCGGCGGCGGCGTGGGCGTCTGGTCCGATGACGTCACCGAGGCAGAAGCCGCCGCCGAGGCGCTCGGCCGGGCCCACGCCGGCCAGGAGGCCATGTTCGAGCGGGTGGCCGACGCGGTGGCGGTGTTCGGGCCCGATCGGCGACTTTCATTCCACAATCCGGCCTTCGCCGCCCTGTGGGATCTGGAGCCGGCCTGGCTGGCCGAGGGGCCTACTCACGCAGACCTGCTCGACCGCCTGCGCCGGCGCGGCAGCCTGCCCGAGCAGGCGGACTTCGCCGCATTCAAAGCCGCTGAACTCGCCCGTCACGAGGCCCTCGGCCCCTCGCCGGAGGCGCTCTGGCGTCTACCGAGCGAGCGGACGCTGAAGATCGGCAGCCAGCCCCACCCTGGCGGCGGCCTGATGATGGTCTTTTCCGACGTCACGCCGGAACTGCGTCTCCGGGCCCAGTTCAATCACCAGTTGCAGGTGCAGCAGGCGACACTCGACAAGCTCTCCGACGCCGTGGCCGTGTTCGGCGCCGACGCCCGGCTGCGGCTGTTCAACGAGGCCTTCGAGCGCTTCTGGTCGGCGCCTTTCGCGCCCGGCCTCGACTTCGATGAGGTGGTGGAGCTGGCCAGGCCCCGCCTGCATGACCTGCAGTTCTGGCGCGGCCTGCGCGGCCGCATTACCGACCCCGACCCGGTCGCCCGGGCTCCATCGCAAGCGGAGATCACCACCGCCGACCGGCGCATCGTCGCCCACCAGTCGCGGCCGCTGCCGGACGGCGCGACGCTGATCGTCTTCGCCGACGTCACCGACACCCGCAGCCTGGAGCAGGCTCTGGCCGACCGCGAAGCGGCGCTCGACGAAGCCGAGCGCCTGAAGCGGGAGTTCGTCGACAGCGTCTCGCATGAACTGCGGACGCCGCTCACCACTATCCTCGGCTACGCCGAGCTGCTGGAACGCAACGAGAAGGGGTTGGAGGCTCACGCGCGCGGCCATCTCGCCGCCATCCGCGCCGCTTCCACTCACTTGGCGCGCTCGATCGACAATGTCCTGGACATGGCCCAATTCGACGCCGGTGAAGTCGCCGCCGACATGGGCGATGTCGACGTGGACGCACTGATGGCCGACGCCGTGGAGCGCTGGCGGGCATCCGCGGACGAGGTGGGTGTCGCGCTCGGCATCGCCGCCGGCGCGCCCGTCGGCCTGATGCGCGGCGACCTGGCGCGCCTGGCGGAAATGCTCGACCACCTGATCGAGAACGCCGTCCGCCACACGCCCCGCGACGGCCAGGTGACGCTGTCGGCCGAGCGAGCCCAGGGCGAGGTCCAGCTCAGCGTCGCCGACACCGGCCGCGGCATCCCCTTCCACGTCCAGGCGCGGATCTTCGACCGCTTCGGCGGTCCCGAGCGGATGGCCAGCGGCCTCGGCCTGGCCCTGGTCAAGGCCCTGGTGGAGCTGCACGGCGGCTGGGTGGCGCTGGAGAGTGAGCCCGGTGCGGGCGCCGCGTTCACCTGTCACCTGCCCGAGGCCCCAGAGAGTTCGCAGGCGCGTCCGGAGCTCTTCTGAACCTTGCGCGGCGCTCGGAAATGCGCCTTGATCCTTTCAAACAGACGTTTGGGAGCGAGCGATGCTGCGGACCAGGTTCACCGAGCTCTTTGGCGTGGAGCACCCGATCGCCCAGGGCGGCATGCAGTGGGTCGGACGTGCGACCCTGGTCTCCGCCGTGGCCAACGCCGGGGCGCTCGGCTTCATCACCGCGCTGACCCAACCGACGCCGGAGGATCTCACCAAGGAGATCGGCCGCTGCCGCGACCTCACCGACAAACCGTTCGGCGTCAACCTGACCATCCTGCCGGCGATCAACCCGCCGCCCTACGCCGAGTATCGTCAGGCGATCATCGAGGCGGGGATCAAGATCGTCGAGACCGCCGGCTACAAGCCGCAGGAACACATCGACGCGTTCCACGAACACGGGATCAAGGTGATCCACAAATGCACCTCGGTGCGCCATGCGCTCTCGGCCGAGCGGATGGGCGCCGACGCCATCTCTATCGATGGCTTCGAATGCGCCGGCCATCCGGGCGAGGACGACGTGCCAGGCCTGATCCTCATTCCCGCTGCGGCCGACAAGGTGAAGATTCCGATGATTGCTTCCGGCGGCTTCGGCGACGCCCGGGGCCTGGTGGCGGCGCTGGCGCTCGGCGCCGACGGCGTCAACATGGGCACCCGCTTCATGGCCACGGCGGAGTCGCCCATCCACGAGAACGTCAAGCGCCAGATGGTCGAGAACGACGAGCGCGCCACCGACCTGATCTTCCGCACCATGCGCAACACCGCCCGGGTGGCGAAAAACGCCATCAGCCAGCAGGTGGTCGAGCTCGAGCGCGGCGGGGCCAAGTTCGAGGACGTGCGCGAGCTGGTGGCCGGCAGCCGCGGCAAGGTCGTCTACGAGACCGGCGATCCGGATCATGGCATCTGGTCGGCCGGCATGGTCCAGGGCCTGATCCACGACATTCCCACCTGCGCCGAGCTGATCAGCCGCATCGTTTCGGAGGCCGAGGAACTCATCGAGCGCCGGCTGGAGCGGATGGTCGTGGCGCGCGCGGCGGTCGCCGCGGAGTAACTCAGGACTTCACTTGCGCCATGATGGCCAGCGTCCGGCCCTCATTGTCCTCGAAGAACGCCATCCACTCTTCCGCGCCATCGCCGTGCCGGTGGATCATGTGCGGCGCACTGACGAACTTTGCGCCGCGCGCCGTCAGCGTGGCGTGCGCGCCGTGAATATCGCCCACGCGGAAATAGATCACCGACTGCGACGGCTGTTGCGTGCCTTGCTCGAGGAGCAGGCGGACTCCGCCGCAATCGAAGAAGGCCAGGTTGCCGAACGTGTAGAGATGCGGAAGACCGAGCACGTCTCGGTGCCAGCGCTCCGCCGCGGCGATGTCTTTGACGCTTCGGCCGATCTGACCGATCACGCCCAGCTGCAATTCCTCAGGCATCATGCCGTTCTCCACTCTCTTGTTCAGGGCGCTGTCGAGACGAACGCCGGACCAGCGCTGCAATTGGCGACGATTGTTGAAGCCGAGTTTTGTCAGCGCGTTGGAGACGTGAAACTTGACCGCATCGACGCTGACTCCCTGACGGCTGGCGATCAGGGCGTTGCTCATCCCATGACGCACGCCCTCCACCACCCGCCACTCGGCGGGCGTGAGGACATCGGACCACGGAGGCCGGCCGCGTGAAGGGGTCCGAGGCATGCCGCCGACCTTAGGGCGCCAAGGCCGGAATTTCCCTACCCGGCGAACGGCGCCGCTTCTCGGCAAGGGCGCTCGCCTTGGGCCAGCCCCCTCACTGGTCCGCGGCGGCCGCGCGGACTCTCACGATGAGCTGGGTCCTAAACGATCCCCCGCAGCGCCTCCGCGAGTTCCTCCACCGCCTCTGGCGTCGTCGCCCAGGAGCACATGAAGCGCACCGTGCCGTCGATGAAGCGGTAAACCGACCAGCCGGCTCCGCGCAGGGCGGCGTGGCCCGCTTCGTCCATCTCCACGAAGACCGCATTGGCCTCGACCGGATGGACGACAGGGAAGGGCATGGCGGCGGCGAGCTGGCGGGCCATGGCGTTGGCGTGGCGGGCGCGGTCGGCCCAGGCGCCGGTCTCGAGCAGGCCGATCCACGGCGCGGCCAGAAACCGCGCCTTGGAGACCAGTTGGCCGCCATGCTTGAGGCGCGCGCCGAAGCGCCTGCGCACACCCGCGTCGAACAGCACCACGGCCTCGGTCGGAGTCGCGCCGGCCTTGGTCCCGCCCAAAACAAGGACGTCGACGCCGATCTTCGCGAGAGACTTCGGGTCGAAGCCGTGGGCGGCGGCGTTGGCGAAACGCGCGCCGTCGACGTGTATCTTGAGCCCCCTGGCCTTGGCCGCGCCGGCCAGGTCGCTGAGATCGCCCTGCGCGTAAACCGCGCCGAATTCGGTGGCGTTGGTGAGCGTGAGCGCCGCCGGCGACTGCCAGTGCGGCTCGTCGGGCCGGCCCAGCGCGGCGGCGAGGGCCGCCGGCTCGATCCGCCCGGCCGCGCCCTTCAGCGGGATGATGCCGACGCCGGCCCCGAAGAAGCCCGGCGCGCCGGTCTCGTCGGTGGCGACGTGGCTGGCTTCATGGGCCAGGATCGCCTCGTGCGGCGCGGCGAGGGCCGCCAGCGTCAGGGCGTTGCCGGCCGTGCCGGAGGCGACGAAGCGCACCTCGGCGTCGGCGTCCAAGAGCTCGCGGATCAGGTCCGCGGCCTGGGCCGAGACCTCGTCGTCACCATAGCCGGCCGCGGCTCCGCCATTGAAGCGGACAAGGGCCTCCATCACCTCCGGCATGGCCCCCGCGACGTTGTCGGAGGCGAAGTCGTAGCGCGCCATCAGATCTCCCGCGCCCAGGCGCGCACGTCGTCGACGAAAAGCTCGGGTTCTTCCATGGCCGCGAAATGCCCGCCGCGCGGCATGTCTGTCCAGCGGGTGATGTTGTAGGCGCGCGTGGCGATACTGCGCGGCGGCGCCGGGATCAGGATCTCGCCCGGGAAACAGGCGAAGGCGGTGGGCGTCTCGCAGCGGTCGCCTTCACCCAGCGGCGCGCCACCGCCTTCCAGCAGAGCGCGATAATACCAGGCGCCAGTCGTGAAACTCCCGGTCATGACGTAGATCATCACGTTGGTGAGCAGCTGGTCGCGCGTATAGATCGCCTCGAACGGCCTCTCGCGCCGGTCGCTCCAGTCATAGAACCGCTCGACGATCCAGGCCGCCTGGCCGACCGGATTGCCGGCCCCGAGCCAGGCCAGCGACTGCGGCTTGGAGGCCTGGAGGCGGAAATAGGCGCCCAGCATGTCCATGGCCAAGCCGGCGCGCGTCGCCCATTCGGTTTCCTCCGGCGTCTGCGGTCCGCCCGGGGCGCGCAGGCCCAACATGTTGAGGTGAATGGCCGGCACGTGGGCGGCGTGATCGAGGCCGAGGCATGAAGTCACCAAGGCCCCCCAGTCGCCGCCCTGGGCGAGATAGCGCGAATAGCCCAGCACCTCGGTCATCAGGGTGTTGAAGAGCCGCGCCGTCTGGCGCTGCCCGAAAGGCCGCATGGGCTTGGAGGAGAAGCCGAAGCCGGGGAGGGAAGGGATGACGAGGTCGAAGGCGTCCGAAGCCTTGCCTCCGAACCGGGAGGGGAAGGCCAGTTTCTCGATCACGCCCCAGAACTCGAAATGGCTGCCCGGCCAGCCGTGACTGATCAGCAGCGGGCGCTTGCCGGCAGCCTCGCCGACCACATGCAGAAAGTGGATGTCGAAGTCCTCGATGCGGGCCGTGAACTGCGGGAAGCGGTTGAGGTTCGCCACCGCCGCGCGCCAATCGAAGCCGCTCGTCCAATAATCGCAAAGCCTTTTGAGAAACGCCCCGTCGCAGCCGTACATCCAGCCGTCGGGAACCTCCGGGGCCGGCGGCCAGGGATAGGCGCGCACCCGCGCCAGCTGGGCCTCCACCTCGGCTTCGGTCCAGGCGACCTTGAACGGTTTCACGGCGCGTCTCCTCCTGATCGGCGCCGCGACGCTGGCCTCTTGCCGCAGGGGCGGTCAAGCGGGCTCTCACCTCTCCCTCGAGGGAGAGAGTTCTTCGCCGTCTCAATCCTGCATGTGCAGGACGTAGTCGCGCATGCGCTTGAACACCGGCGGCATCTCCGCGTGCTTGAACGGCGCGAACTCGGCTTTGGCCTTCTCCATGTGGGCCTTCATTTCCGCCAGTGTCTCGGGGTGGACGGCCGCGACGCTGTAGTTCTCGGAAGGATCGGCCTTCATGTCGAAGAGCTGGTCGCCCCACGGCGCGAGCGGCAATTTCAGGCCCCGGTAGTAGGCGGTGACGAGATACTTCCAGTCCTGTGTGCGCACGCCCACCGGCGTCTCGTTGTCGAACAGGATCAGCGCCTCGTGCGGCGACGGCGCGCCGTCGATCAGGACGTCGGAGATGTCGCGCCCGTCGAGCCCGGCGAGCGGCGGCAGGCCGGCCAGGCTGAGGAAGGTCGGCAGCAGGTCGATGCCCATGCAGATCGAGTTCACGCGCTCATTTGCCGGCAAGCGTCCGGGGCCCCAGGCGACGAACGGGACGCGATAGCCGCCGTCGTAGGCCGCGCCGCCTTTGCGCTCGCGCAACCAGCCGGCCGAACCCTCGAACCAGGGGCCGTTGTCGGAAGTGAAGACCACGACCGTGTCTTCGGCCAGGCCCAGCCGGCGAATCTGGCCCAGCAGCCGGCCGAGGATGGCGTCGATCTCCTGCACCACCGCGCCGTAGGGACCGGCGGGCGTGGTCAGGTCGTGGGGCGGGTTCGGATAGCTCGGCAGGTGCGGCGCGCTCAGCGCCAACTCGACGAAGAACGGCTGGTCCCTGTGCGCCTCGATAAAGCTCTCAGCGTGAGCGAGAAAGGCCTGCTGCAGCCAGGGAAAGTCGACCGGGAACTCATCGACGCCGTCGCGGCCGGCCCGCGCCTCGTAGAGCGAGAGCGGCTGCATGTCGTGGCTGTAGGGGAGACCGAAGAAGACGTCGAAGCCGTGCCGCGTCGGCGGCCAGCTCCCGCCGCGGTGTCCCAGGTGCCACTTGCCGAACAGCCCGGTCGCGTAGTGGGGCTTCAGGGCCCTGGCGATGGTCACTTCGCTGAGGGGCAGGCCGCGGTCGTCCTGCTGCATGATCACTTCGAAGCCGAGGCCGGTGCGCACCGGATAGCGGCCGGTGAGCAGGCCCGCGCGCGACGGCGTGCAGAGGTTGGCGGGCGCGTAGTAGTCGGTGAGCACGACGCCCTCGCGCGCCATCTGCTCCAGCACCGGGGTGCGGATCAGGCTGGGGCCATGGATGCTGACGTCGCCGTACCCGAGGTCGTCGCAAAGGACGACGATGAAATTGGGCGGCCGCTGGCGTTTGGTCATGATCCCGTCCCCGCGCCCCCTAGCCTCTCAGCTGCATCTTCCCCAACGCTTCGGTGAGTCCGCCGATGAGGGAAGGGGCGTCGAAGGGTTCGGCCAGGCAGCCGCTGAGCTGCAGCATGATCGGGCCGTGCAGCGCCGCCCAGTAGAGGTGGCCCACATACTCAGGGTCGCCATCGAAGAGTCCGGCCTGCTTCAGGTCGAGCAAATGCGCGGTCATGGTGGCCCGCGAACGCTCCATGGCCCGCAGCAGGTCCGGATAGGCGTCCTGGCTTGGCTGGCGCACGTCGAACATCAGGCGATAGGCCTCAGGGTTTTCCAGTGCGAAGCGCACATAGGCGCGGCCGATCGCTTCCTCACGCCCATGCGGCCCCAGCCCCGGCGTGGCGCGGGCGCGCTCCAGGGCCTCGGCGTGCCGGTCGAAAGCCCGGGCCCGAACGGCGGCCAGGATGGCGTCGCGGTCCTCGAAATAGCGGTAGGGAGTCATGGCGCTGACGCCGAGCGCGGCGGCCAGCTGGCGCATGGTTACGGTTCCGGCGCCATGCTCGGCGAAGAGATGCTCGGCCGCATCGCAGAGGCGGTCGCGGAAGGTTGCGACCTCGTCGTCGGTCAGGATCTTCGGCAAGCGAGGGAATCTCCGGTCACAAAAGTTTGCCTTGCACCGTTCTAATTCTTACGACATAAATTTACAACGTATCTAGATGGAGGACGCCATGGACGACGTGCGGCCAGTCAACGCCTATCTATCCGGCAATTACGCGCCGGTGAGCGACGAAATCGACGCGGCCTGCGTCGTCAGCGGTGAGATGCCCAAGGACCTTGCCGGCGCTCTCTATCGCAACGGGCCCAATCCGCACTTCGTCCCCCCGGGCGACTACCATTGGTTCGGCGGCGACGGCATGATCCACGGCTTCTTTGTCGAGGGCGGCCAGGTCCGCTATCGCAACCGTTTCGTGCGCACCCCCAAGTGGAAGCGTGAAAACGCCGCCGGGCGGGCTCTGTTTGGCACGTTCGGCAATCCGGTCACCAGCGATCCCTCCGTGCTCGGCGAGGACGCCGGCGTCGCCAACACCAACATCGTCTGGCACGCCGACCGGCTGATGGCGCTCGAGGAAGCCCACATGCCCACCGAGCTCGATCCCGTCACCCTGGAAACGCGGGGCTATGCGGAGCGTTATCGCGGCAAGGTCACCGCCCATCCGAAGATCGATCCCGAGACCGGCGAGATGGTCTGGTTCGCTTATTCCGCCGGCCCGCAGGCGTTCTTCAGCAACACCGTCTCCTATGGCGTGACCAGCGCCGCAGGCGAGGTCACGCGCCGCGACGATTTCGAAGCGCCTTACTGCAGCATGGTGCACGACTTTCTGGTCACCCGCGGCCACGCGTTGTTCCCGATCCTGCCGCTGACCGGCAGCCTGGAGCGGGCCATGCGCGGCGCGCCGCCGTTCGCGTGGGAGCCTGAGAAGGGCGCCTTCGTCGGCGTCATGGCGCGCGATGCTGGGGTGGAGTCCGTCCGCTGGTTCGAGGTCGAGCCCAACTACGTCTTCCACCCGATGAACGCCTGGGAGGAGGGAACAAAGATCTTCGCCGACGTGATGGAGTATCCGCGCGCGCCGCTCTTCCCGCTGGCCGATGGCACGCGCCTGCCCAACGCCTCGGCCACCCTGACCCGCTGGACCTTCGATCTGGCCGGGAGCAGCAACGTCGTGAAGCGCGAGCCGCTGGACGACCTGCCCGGCGAATTCCCGCGCTTCGACGAGCGGCGGGCGGGTCTCGCCTATCGGCACGGCTGGTTTGCGGCCAATTCGGGCCGGGACGGCGACCTGAAGTTCGACGCCATCGCCCATTTCGACACCCACACCGGCAAGCGGGTGCAGTATGTCCTGCCTGAGGGCGACGCCACGGGGGAGCCGGTGTTCGTGCCGCGCTCGGCGGACGCGCCGGAGGGCGACGGCTGGGTGCTGGCGGTCATTTGGCGCGCCGCGGAGGCCAGCGACCTGGCGGTATTCGACGCCGCCGACATAACGGCCGGCCCGATCGCCACGGCCCGAGCACCGCGGCGCGTGCCCTTCGGCTTCCACGGCAACTGGCGAAGCGCCTGAGATCGCTTGCCTTCGGCGGCGCTTTGCGGTGAGTGAGCCTCGCGACAATAGCGAGGGAACGCATCATGGCCGAAGCGGTGGAGCTGAAGGATCTCGGGAGCCTGGTCGGCAAGGAGGTCGGTGTCTCAGACTGGCTGCAGATCACCCAGGATCGGGTCAACGAATTCGCTGAAGCCACCGGCGACCACCAGTGGATTCACGTCGACGTCGAACGCGCCACACGCGAGATCGGCGGTCCGATCGCCCACGGCTACCTGACCTTGTCGCTGATCCCGCACCTCTCGGCCGGCCTGCTGCCCGTAAAGGGCGTCAGCCGCGGCATCAACTACGGCTCGGACAAGGTGCGTTTCACCAACATGGTGCGGGTGGGCAAGCGCGTGCGTCTGCGCCAGACTCTGGCGGCCGTCGAGCAAAAGTCCGGCGGCTGGCAGCTCAAGAACCTGTGCACGATCGAGATCGAAGGCGAGGAGCGGCCGGCGTGCGTCGCCGAGACGATCAGCCTGCTGTTTGCCTGACCTACTTCTTCGAGGCGGTGTCGGCCGCGTAGGCCGACGCCGCCGGGGCCAGGCTGGGCGCGGCGCCGGCCGGCTCGTCGAGCAGGGCCAGGGTGTCGCGCACGAACTGCGCCTGGGTGACGATGCCGATCCCCAGGAACTGATCGCCCTTCTGCACCTGCTGGGTGAGGATGCCGGCGATGAGCCGCGGACCGTCTTCGCTCGGTTCTTCGAGCCAGACCGGCCCGCCGGAATTGCCGGGGAAGACCTGAAAGTCGAGCAGGAAGGTCGGCGAGGCGGTCGATGGGCCGATCGGGTAGGAGGCGACGCGCCCCGAGCGCAGGATCGGGAAGCCGGCGGCGTTCGACGACAGGCCCTGCGGGAAACCGAGCGTCAGCATCTCCTCGCCCGGGGCCAGCTCGTTCTTGGCCAGCGCGTCGTCGCCGGCCAGCCAGGTGAGCGGTATGGCCGCGCGGGCGAACTCCGGCGGCGCGCTGATCGTCAGCGCAGCCACGTCACGGGTCGGATTGCGGGTCCAGAGCGGCTTGCCCTTGACCCGAATGGGGATTTTCTGCGGCGCGTAGGTCCAGGTTCCGTCAGACGCCTTGACCCGCCAGCCGATGGTCGCCTCATCGCCGGGCATCCCCTCGAAGACGTGGTCGGCGGTGATCAGCACGGTGCGCGGCCGGCCGTCCGGCGTCGGATCCGCGATCAGGAACCCGGTGGCGACCGTGTGCGTTCCCTTAGGGAGGGGTTGTTCTAATTGAACCGTGGCCGACATCAGGTCCACGGTCATGCCCATCGCCATCGCCCAAAACTCCCGACTCGGCGAAATCGACCGCCTACCATTTGACCCCCAGCGCCGCGGCGCACAAGCTGACAGTATGTCTCACATGGGGGGTTAAGGGTTTATGGGGGCGCAGGACGGCGTGGTTGTCGTAACCGGCGCCTCGTCAGGATTGGGTGCGGCCTTCGCGCGAGCCTTCGCCGCTCGGGGCCGCGACCTGGTGCTGGTGGCGCGGCGGCTCGAGCGGCTCGAGGCCCTGGCGCTGGAGCTGAACGCGACTTACGGCGTCTCGGCCATGGCGGTCCGCTGCGATCTATCGCAGTACGGGGCCGAACGGGAGGTTCTGGACGCCGCCATCCAGGTTGGCGATCGCGTGGACGTGCTGGTCAACAACGCCGGATTTTCGATTCCCCAGAGCTTCGCCGCCGTTCCCTGGGCCGCGCAGCGCGACTTCCTGATGACCCTGGCGGTCACCCCCTGCGGCCTGGCGCACGGCGTGCTGCCCGGCATGGTCGCGCGAGGAACCGGCGCGATTATCAACGTCGCCTCGCTGGCCGGCTTCGCGCCGGGGGCGGCGGGCCACAGCCTCTATCCGGGCGCGAAAAGCCTGATGATCAAGTTCTCCCAGGCGCTCGACGCCGAATACCGCCAGGCGGGTATTCGCGTGACGGCCGTCTGCCCCGGATTCGTCACCACCGAGTTCGCCGCCGCCAACGGCACCCAGGCGGTGATGGACTCCTCGCCGCGTCTGTTCTTCCAGATCCCAGAGCAGGTGGTCGCCGCCACGCTGCGCGCCAACGACGCCGGTCGCGTCATCGTCATCCCCGGCTGGCACAACCAGGTCGCCGCCGCCCTGCTGCGCTACCTGCCCGAACCCCTGGTGGAGGCGGCGATCCGCGCCGGCTCGGCCAAATATCATCTCGATTGAGGAAGACACCATGGACCAGCAGTTCGACGTGGTCATCATCGGCTCAGGCGCCGGCGGGGCGAGCCTCGCCCAGCGGCTGGCGCCGACCGGCAAGAAGATCCTGATCCTGGAGCGTGGCCCACATCTTCCGCGCGAGGCGGCGAACTGGGATCCGCGTTCGGTGTTCGTCGAGCACCGCTACCGCACGACGGATCAGTGGTGGGACAAGAACGGCCACCCCTTCACGCCCAACAGCTATTATTTCGTCGGCGGCAACACGACCTTCTACGGCGCGGCGCTCATGCGGTTGCGCAAGCGCGACTTCGAAGAAGTCCAGCATGCCGGCGGCGTCTCGCCCGCCTGGCCCATCGGCCTCGCCGATCTCGTCCCTTACTACGCCGAGGCCGAGCGGCTGTGGCAGGTGCATGGCCGGCGCGGCGTCGATCCCACCGAACAGGGCGACGAGCCGCCTTACGCCTACCCGCCGGTCACCCACGACCCGGCCATTGCGCGGCTGGAAGCGCACTGGCAAGGCTTGGGCTGGCGGCCGTTCCACCTGCCGCTCGGCGTGAAGCTCGACGAAGCCAATCCGCCGACGTCGCCCTGCATCCGGTGCCGGACCTGCGGCGGCTACCCCTGTCTGCTCCGCGCCAAGAGCGACGCCCGCACCCTGGCCGTCGAGCCGCTGCTTGCCGTCCCCAACGTCACCATCCTGCCCGAACGCAAGTCCGTCCGGATTGAGACCGACGCCAGCGGTCGGACGGCCACCACAGTGGTCTGCCAGACTCCGGGCGGAGAGGAGCGGTGGAGTGGCGACATCATCGTCGTGGCGGCTGGGGCGGCCAATACCGCGGCGCTCCTGCTTGCGTCTCACAACGCCGCGCATCCGACCGGCTTGGCCAACAGCTCCGACCAGGTCGGCCGCAACTACATGTTCCACACTCTGAGCGCCGTGGTCTCGCTCTCGCCCGACAAGGTCGATGTCGAGTTCCCCAAGACACTCGCCGTCAACGACTTCTACTACAATGACCCGCGCGGCGGCTTCGACCACCCCATGGGGCATATCCAGCTGCTCGAATACATGAGCGGTCAGACCCTCGACGGACAGATTTCCGAGTATGTGCCGCCGGCCCTCATTCCCAACGCGCTCTCCGAGGCGGTGGCCCACCGTCTGCTCTCCATGCTGGTGATCTCCGAGGATCTCCCCGATCCCGACAACCGGGTTCATCTGGGAGGGGATGGCCGGATCATCCTCGACTACGCGCACAACAATCTCGAGGGCCATGAACGGTTGGTGGCGACTCTCTGCGAGTCGCTGAAAGGCTTCGCCGACAGCACCCATGTGCTCTCCAACCACCGCATGGAGCTCCACTCCCTGCTGCCGCTCTACGGCACCGCCCACCAGCTGGGCACTGTCCGCTTCGGCGCCGACCCCAAGAGCTCGGTGCTCGATCCGTGGTGCAAGGCGCACGACCTCGACAACCTCTACGTGGTCGACACCTCGTTCTTCGTCACCTCCGCTCAGGTCAATCCGACCCTCACCACCGTCGCCAACGCCATGCGCGTCGGCGACCACCTGATCGAACGGCTGCAAGGCTGAGGGCCGGCGACCTGGTCATAGTCCCGTCGTCTGACCCCATAGCCATCGAGCTTTGTCTGCCGCCCCAACGGCGGCTGCTGCGCTAGAAAATGAGAAAATGCTGTATGCCGTCAGCAGCGGAATCGCTGCTGCCTCGGCTGGTGGTCGAGTCTTGGTCGGCCGGATGGGGGAGTTCATGGACGTTCAAAGCTGCCTGATCAGCGCCGGGTTGGTTTGTGTCATGACCAGCCCTGCAGCAGCCGAACCTATGGCTGACGCAACGGCGGCGACTGCCGCCTACAAGGCGACCGACTTCGCCAAGGCCTTCCAGTTGGTCCAGCCGCTGGCAAACCAAGGAAACTCGCGGGCGCAGTTTGACTTGGCCGGCCTGTACTATGCCGGCAAGGGCGCGCCGCATGATGAAGCCCAGGCCTTTGCCTGGTACAAAAAGTCGGCCGAGCAAGGATTCGCCCCGGCCGAAAAGGCGCTCGGCGAACGCTACATGGAAGGCGCCGGTGTCGCACGCGACAATGCCCAGGCCCTGGCGTGGATACGAAAGGCGGCGGATCAGCACTATGGCCCGGCGGAGCTGGAGATGGGTCTCGTGGCCTTCGTTGCCGCTGGTGACGACGACAAGGCTCAGGCGGCCGCCAAGACCGACTCCGAAGCCTGGCAGCGCAAGGCGGCTGAGGATGGCGACCTGCAGGCGATGCTCATGATCGCCATGGAGCTGCGGTTGCAAGATGACTCGTCCGCCCACGCAGAAGAGGCGCTTAAGTGGCTGCACAAGGCCGCTTACCTCGGCAGCGTCCAGGCGATGGAGCAGATCGCCAACGCCTGCGCCCACGGCTCGGGCGTCAAGGAAGACCACGTCGAGGCGGCGCGCTGGTATGTCATGGCCGCCGAACACGGCAGCGCGTCCGCGGCGACACAACTCGCCATGCTGAATGGAGCGGCGTTTGGCCAGCACGGCGATCCGGTCAAGGGGCATATGTGGGCCGACATCAGCAAGGTGCGATTGGAGGCAAAGTCCCAGCAAGCCCATGGGCAGCTCGCCGACGCGTTGACGAAGATGAACGCCAGTCTGGAAGAACTAACTGAATCCATGGCCGGGGACGCCACGCCCGCCCAACTCGCCGAGGCCCAGAAGGCGGCAGACGCCTGGTTGGCGCAGCACCCTGTTCCGCCCCATGCGAAGGAAGACACGGAAGAGGACGCCTGGATCCCGCCAATCTAAACTTGGGAGCGTCGGGACAATAGCGAAGTCAGACGGCGTCTCGCACTGGAAGCGCCGCCCACGCGCCGCTAAGACCGAATCCATGGACGTCAGCAGCCTGCCACCGAGCGCCCTAGCGGGCGTGCGCGAGAGCATCGCCCGCATCCCGCTGGAGAACATCGCCACCCTGGCCCGTGATCGGCTGGGCGATCCATCGGTCATCCCGCTGTGGTTCGGCGAGGGCGACCTGCCCGCGCCGGCCTTCATCGGCGAGGCCATGGCCAGAGCCGTCGCCGCCGGCCACGTCTTCTACACCCATCAGAACGGCATTCCGGAGCTGCGAGCGGCGCTTTCCGCCTACCACAGCGGCCTGGGCGCCCGGCCGATCGGACCGGAGCGGATCACCGTCACCACCAGTGGCATGCACGCCCTGATGATGAGCGTCCTGGCGGCCGCCGGGCCCGGCGACAATATCGTGGTCATCGATCCGGTGTGGCCCAACATGGCCGGTACGGCGCAGGTCGCCGGGGCCGAGGTTCGATCGGTGCGCATGGACCACGGGCCGGGCGGCTGGACGCTGGACTTGGACAAGCTGGTCACGGCCATGGACGCAAGGACTCGGCTGGTCTTCTTTGCCTCGCCCGGCAATCCCACCGGCGCGATGGTCCCCATCGAAACCCAGCGGGCCATGCTGGATCTGTGCCGCGCCCGCGGGGCGTGGCTGATCGCCGACGAGGTCTACAATCGCATCGTCTTCGGCCAGCGGTGCGCGCCGACCATCCTTGATCACGCCGAACCCGAGGATCGGTTGATCGTCACCAACAGCTTTTCCAAGTCCTGGGCCATGACCGGTTGGCGCGTCGGCTGGATGGTCCATCCGCCCTCGCTCGGCCCTACACTGGCGATGATCAATCAGTATTCGGTCAGCGGCGTCGCGACCTTCATCCAGCACGCCGCCGTGGCGGCGGTGACCGAGGGCGAAGGGTTCGTGGCCAAGATCCGCGACTATTGCGAAGACGGCGCGCGCATCGCCAGCGACGTCCTGGAGACACTGCCGCGCGTGCGCATGGGCCCGCGGCCCAAGGCCGGCATGTACGTCTTCTTCGAAGTCGACGGCCTGCCGGACGCGAAGGCCGCGTGCGTCGATATCCTGGCCAAGACCAGCGTCGGCCTGGCGCCCGGCGTCTTCTTCGGCCCGGGTTCGGAGAGCTTCTTCCGCATCTGCGTGGCCCGCTCGCCGGCCAGCCTCACCGAGGCCATGGGGCGGCTGGAGTCGGTGTTTCGGTAGGAATCTCCCTCCCCTGCGTCATCCCGGCCGAGGGCGGAGCCCGAGCGCCGGGACCCAGGGGGTGACACGCACCGGCAGAAGCCACCCCAGGGTCCTGGGTGGCCCACTGGCGGCCCTCCGTGATGACGCAGTTAGGGATCGTGCTCTAAGAAGCAGGCATGTCCGCAGCCGTCCGCGATCTCTTTGTCACCCGCCTCTATGAAGCGAGCCTGGCAGGATCGGGCTTCGCCGGCTTCCGCCAGGAGCTGGCCGACGCCTGCGACATGCTGGCGGCGGAGGACCAGGCCGGCCGCCGCTGGTGCCGGGCGCACGGTTACGGCGGCTACACCTCCTACGCCTCGCTCGACGATCTGCCGCGGCGGGCGACGGTGTTCGCCGAGCTGAAGCGCAAGCTCGACCGCCACGCGGCTGCGGCTGCGGCGCGTTTCGACCTCGACCTTGCCGGTGGCCGACTGGTGCTGGACAGCCTGTGGGTCAGCATCCTGCGGCCCGGTGTGGCGCATTCGGGGCATATCCATCCCCACAGCGTGCTCTCCGGAACGGTCTATGTGACGATTCCGCCGGGCGCCGGGGCGCTGCAGTTGGAGGATCCGCGCCTGCCGCTGATGATGGCGGCGCCGCAAAGGCGCACCGACGCCCCGGAAACAAGCCGGGCGTTCGTCACCCTGCAGCCGGCCGAGGGCGATGTCTTCATCTGGGAGAGCTGGCTGCGCCACGAGGTGCTGGCCGGCTCGGCGAAGGCGCCGCGCGTAAGCGTCAGTTTCAACTACGCCTGGCGATGAAGCTTTTCCTCCTCGGTCGGCGCGGCGGCGTTACACACTGGCTGGAGGAGGCGGCCAGCGCCTTTCGCGACGCCGGTCACGACGTGCGGCTGGGCGTTGTGCGCGACCCGAGGCTGCATCCGGCGCTGCAGCGCGCCCTGGCGGCGCCGATCGTTGACCGCATCGCCGCGCGGGCCAGGGCTTTCCGGCCGGATCTGATCCTGGCGATCGGCGGCTACCATGTGCCGGTTGCACTGCTGGAGCAGCTCGCCGCCATGCCGGACCGCCCGCCGATGGCCGCATGGGTCGGCGACAATTTCGCCGCGGAGGCGCGGACGCTCGCCGCATTCTATGACCTGGCAGCTTACACCGACACCGGCCTCGAGCGGCGCCATGCCGAGCTGGGTTTCGCCGCGCCGGCCTTGTTCGCGCCCCACGCGGTCGATCCACGCTTCACCGCCCCGCCGACCCAACGGACGTTGCGGATGGTGTTCGTGGCCAACCCGACGCCCGGCCGCCGGGCCGTGGTGGCGGCGATCAGGCGGCCGGTGGCGATCTATGGCCCAGGATGGGCGGGCATGAACAGCCACGAGATCCATGCCGGCCGCCTGGCCGCCAAGGCCCTTCCGGGCGTCTACGCCAGGCATCTCGCCTCGCTCAACGTGCGCAACGAGTTCAATATCCTGACCGGTTTGAACCAGCGCAACTTCCAGCCTTACCTGACCGCCGCCCCGCTGGTCACCGACGATCCGGGCGACCTGTCCCTGTGCTTCGAACCGGGCTCCGAAGCCTTTGTTTGGCGCAATGTGGATGAATTGAACGACCTCTACGCCCGTCTGCTGGCGGCGCCGGAGGCGGCGCACCAGGTGGGCGAGGCTGGACGGGCGCGCGTGCTTGCCCATCATACCTTCGACCGGCGTCTGGAATTGATCGCCGGCCATCTCGGAGTGACGGCATCATGATCATCCGCGACCTCGAAGATTCCGACGTGCAGGCCGTGACGGCGATCTACGGCGGGGCCGTTCAGGAGGGGCTTGGGACCTTCGCCAGGATTCCACCCGCGGCCGAGGAGATGGCCCGGCGCGTGGCGAGCGTGCGCGCTCACGGTCTGCCGTGGCTCGTCGCGGAGGAGGGAGCCGAGGTTCTGGCCTACGCCTACGCCTCGCTGTTCCGACCGCGTTGGGGTTATCGCTTCACGGTCGAGGACAGCGTCTACGTGGCGCCGACGGCCCAGGGGCGCGGCCTTGGCCGGGGGCTCCTGGCCGAGCTGATCGGCCGCTGCGAGGCCATGGGCTTTCGCCAGATGCTCGCGGTCATCGGCGACAGCGGCAACGCTGCCTCCATCGGCCTGCACCGGGCCCTGGGTTTCGCGGACGCGGGCGTCGCCAGGAGCGTCGGCCACAAGCAGGACCGCTGGGTGGACATCGTCATCCTGCAGCGCGCGCTCGGCCGCGGGGACGAGGCGCCGCCGGACGGCGCCGGTCTCAAGCTGCCGGAGGACTAAGGGACGGCAGGCCTAGCTCGTTCGCGCCGAGAGCAGCTGGGCGACGCGGGTGGCGAGATCATCGCGGGCGTAGGGCTTGAGGATAAGGTTGACTTCCGGGGCCAGTTGCCCGCCGGCGCCCAGCTCTTCGCGCGGATAGCCGGACGCGAACAGGATCGGCAGGTCGGGCCTCAGCGCGGCGATCGCCTCGGCCATCTCCTGGGCGCGCAGGGTCCCGGGCATGACCACATCGGAGAAGATCAGGTCGACCGCCGCGCCGCCACGCACCACCTCTACGGCCGCGGCCGCGTCGGCGGCCTCGAGACATTCGTAGCCGAGGGCGGTCAGCAGGGTCACAGCCGTGAGACGCACGGCATCATCATCCTCGACCACCAGAATGGTTGCGCCCGTCACCGCTGCGGGAACGGGGGCGGCCGGCGGCGGCTCTTCGGCATCCCGGCTGGCGCGCGGCAACAGCAGCGTGACGGCCGTTCCCTTCCCCGGTTCGGACTCGAGGCGCATGAACCCGCCGGACTGGCGCACGAAACCATAGACCATGGAGAGGCCAAGGCCGCTGCCCTTGCCCTCGCCCTTGGTGCTGAAGAAGGGCTCAAAGGCGCGTTCGCGGACCTGCGCCGTCATGCCCTTGCCGGTGTCGGTCACCGTGACCTTCACATAGTCGCCGGCTGGCGGTCCATCGGCGGCCGGGTGGTCTCCGTCATGGGGCTGATTGGCGGCGGCGATCGTGAGACGGCCGCCGTCCGGCATGGCGTCGCGGGCGTTGATGGCCAGGTTGAGGATCGCGCTTTCCATCTGGCTGGGATCGGCCAGCGCCGGCCAGAGGTGCGGGGCGATCTCGGTCTCCACTTCCGCAGTCCCGCCCAGCGTCCGCCGCAGAATCTCGGTCATGTCGCCGATCATGCGAGCAAGGTCGATCGGTTGGGCTTGCAGCGGCTGGCGTCGGGCGAAAGCCAGGAGCTGGCGCGT
>Ga0302311_10000092_pt1 | contig 108626 bp, 90 predicted proteins | sample III_Palsa_N1_3_FD_200449 | JGI IMG/M metagenome (GOLD analysis project Ga0302311, IMG submission 200449) | Peat permafrost microbial communities from Stordalen Mire near Abisko, Sweden - III_Palsa_N1_3 | ecosystem: Environmental > Terrestrial > Soil > Palsa > Peat permafrost | place: Sweden...
CAGTTTGCGGACAGTGAACAGGCTCTCTTGCAGGACATCGGCACCACGCATCTGAAGGTCTCGAGGCAGGCAGGTCGGGAGGAGGAGAGTCTACGATGTGGCGGAGGTATTTCAGCAGCCTGCTAGTTCACATGCGGCGCGCACTGGTCCTGGGCTTGCTACTCTGTGAGAAAGGGCAACCACCGTCACCAGCACAATGGTGTGCGAAGTGTTTAGCCGGGATGGGCGACTTATAGGGAAATATTCGAGCCGACAAACCGCCTGTTCCGGGAATATTCGAAGTACGCGGGAGATCCAATGAGCACGCTGCGAACCGGAACCCATGCCACAGGAATGTTGGCTGCACTTGGCATTGACGAAATGGAAGAGCGCGCTTATTGCGCCCTTCTATCCAACCGATTGGCGACCACGGAAGATGTCGCGACCATGCTTTCGCTGTCGCCACGCAAGGCACAGCGACTACTCGACACCATCGAGTCCAAGGGATTGGCGTCCCACTCGCCCGAACGGCCACGACGCTATATTGCCGCGTCGCCGGAGCTCGCCATCGAAGCGCTGGCCAGTCAACGCCAGGCTGATATCGAACGCGCGCGCTCGGCGATACCGGTATTGAAGAAGCAGATATCGAGCTCACCAGACACTGAGGAAAGTGAGCAGCTCGTCGAACTCATCACCAGCCGCGCCGCTCTCGGCCAGATTGTGGTGCAGATGCTGCAAACCGTGCAGAGCGAAATTGTCGGCTTCCAGCGCGCGCCCACGTTGCAAATCCAGGGATTTCCCTACGAAATGCCAGCGGATCTACGCATACGGACCATCTCCGATGCGGGGTATCTCGCGTTGCCGGGTGCGTTGAATTCGCTACGGCTCGACATTGAAAAGGGCGAAGAGGCGCGTGTCTCTCCGACGTTGCCCATCAAAATGATGATTGTCGACCGACGTATCGGGCTCATCCCCCTGAATGTCGAAGATCAGGGCGGCCCAGTCATGTTGGTTCGCTCATCGTCGTTGCTCGACGCACTCTATGCGCTGTTCGAACTCACCTGGGAGCGATCGACGCCGATCGTGTTTACCAGCAATGGAGATTTGAAGACGGGAGAGCCCGACTCCCGTCTGTCGGACGCCGCGGCGCAGGTGATCCCTCTGTTGGCCGCGGGACTGAATGACAAAGCGATTGCCTATGAGGCAGGGATGTCTACGACTACGCTCAATCGGCGTATCGCTGAACTCATGAAATGTTTTGGCACCCGTACACGCTTCCAGTTGGGTTGGCGTGCCGCCCTTGATGCGTTTCCGGAACGGTCGAGCGCAAACGCGCGCAATAAAAAGACCACGCGCGTCTAGTGATGCAGCTGCATGGCGGGCGCACGGGCACTCGCCCTCTTCCGACTACCAGCCAACTGAGCGATTGGCGTATTTCTACCAAGGCAGAGATCAACCAGCTTTTTCTATTGATACGCCAGTTGGCCGAGCCGATACTCGGTCACAAGTAGGAACGGCGACAAGTGGGTGTCGCTTGCATGACGACCGCATGACGTGGTCACGGTTATGGCGATGTGCTTCAACGCTTTCGTAAGCGTGAAAGCGATCGCCGTAGATAAATCACGTTGCTGTGATTGACATGTTCCCTATGCCAAGCACAGCTTTCATTGCGACATGAGATGCACGCCTGGCCGACTCCGCTTGTGCCAGGACGCTCGATTGCAAGGCTCGTTTTCGCTGGGCAGTGTCAGTTCTGACCCGACAGCGATCACTCTCCACAGCGATCTTGGCCGTTTCGCGACGCATCGCTGTTCCAGAGGGTTTATTGCAGTCGATGACACCTGGCGACTCCGTCGTTGGCGGTAGATGACCGCACACGGGACCGCTTGACCGTTCCACTCCTACCGACATTGAACCCGACGCTTCCAAAGCTGCGGGGCTTAGCCGTGCGTGATCGCTGCGGCACCGGGCACTGTTGCCTGCGTCCGGCGATCGAGCCAAACCATCCCCGCCTTTGGGCATCACTCACCCTGTGTGGATCACCATGAAACTAACGACGCTTCGTAACTCTCCCGTACCTGCGCTGACCATGACGATTTCGCTTGCGCTCGCTGCCGCCACCGTGATGTCCGCGCGGGCCAGCGATGTTCCTGCCAGTTTGGGCGCCGCAGTGGCGAGTAGCACGGTGCTGCACTCAGGCGACGTCTTTACCGGTGTATTGCCGCACACGCAGTCGATGCACATCGTGGTCGCGCTCAAGTTGCAAAACAGCGACCAGCTCAACAGCCTGGTTGCCGCGCACCAGACGGTGACGCCGACCCAGTTCTCGGCGAACTATGCACCGACCACGGCGCAGGCCCAGGCGGTGGCGACGTATCTGCGGCAGACAGGTTTCACCAATGTGGTGATCTCGCCGAATCATCTGCTGGTATCGGCGGACGGTACGGCCGATAGCTCGCAGGCTGCGTTCCAGACATCGTTCGCACGCGTGCTGACTCACGACGGCCGGGTCGCCTTTGCGAACAACAGCGACGCGCACATGCCGACGTCGCTGCAGGGCAGCGTGCTCTCCGTCATCGGTTTGCAGTCGGCGTATCAGGCACAGACTTTCGCGCAGCGCGCGCAACTGAATACCAGCGGCGGCACGGCGTCGATCGCCGCGCACGATCCGGTGGATTTCTCGTCGATCTACGGCGGTACCGGCGTGCAGACGGCGGCAGGCGTCAGCGTCGGTATCGTTACCGAAGGCGATATGACCCAGTCGATCGCCGATCTCAATTCGTTCACCAGCAGCAACGGCCTGCCCACGGTCGCCACGCAGGTGATCTACACCGCGCCGGATAGCGGCGACAACAGCGGCGACGACGAATGGAGTATCGATACCCAGGACATCGTCGGCTCGGCCGGTGGCCAGGTGGGACAGCTCATCTTGTACGTCACGCCAGCCCTGACTAACACGGGCCTGCTTACCGCCTTCAATGCTGCGATTACCGACAACGTGGCGAAGATCATCAATGTCTCGATCGGCGAGTGCGAAACAGACGCTCAGCTGGACGGCACAGCGGCCGCAGCGGATCAGATGTTCCAGGCAGCGGTGGCGCAGGGCCAGACGTTCTCGATCGCCAGCGGCGATAAAGGCGCCAATCTCTGCGGCACCGGCATTCCCACGCCGAGCTGGCCCGCCTCTTCGCCGTATGTGGTTGCCGTCGGTGGCACCACGCTGGATGCTTCGACGACCACGTGGAGCAGTGAAACGGTCTGGGTCGATGGTGGTGGCGCGCCGAGCGGCTTCGAGCCGAAGCCGGTGTGGCAGAACGCTGTCGTGTCGGGCACCAAGCGCGGCGTGCCCGATATCGCTATGGATGCCGATCCGAACTCCGGTGCGCTGGTCTACATCGATGGCCAAATCCAGCAGTACGGCGGTACGAGCCTCGCGTCTCCGATCTTTGTCGGTCAGTGGGCGCGCATGATCGCCATCAAAGGCACCGCCATCGGTTTCGCAACACCGCAGCTGTATCAGTTGCCGGCGACGGTCTTCCACGACATCACCATGGGCAACAACGGTGGTGAAACGGCGAAGGTGGGCTACGACTTCGCCACCGGTCGCGGCAGCGTGATCCTCAGTGCCTTGGTGAGCGAGCTCGGCGCACCGAGTCCCTTGGTTGTCAGCTTCAGTGAGACCGCCAGCGGCCTGGTGGCCAAATTTACCGACAGCTCCACCGATAGCGCCGGCACGATCACTTCGCGTGCGTGGAATTTCGGCGATGGCGGGAGCTCCACGGCCACCAACCCCAGCCACATCTTTTCCAAGGGCGGTGTCTACAACGTCTCCGAGACGGTAACCGATACCGCTGGATATGAGGTCGCCCAGACCACGGCCGTGACGATCAAATAGCCACGATCGCGGTTCGTCGCCACGACGGGACGAGCCGCGGATCTGCCATGCAGGAAGACCGACACACCTCACACCGCCTTGCGCGGGACACGTGAGCGGGGTTGGGCTGCGCCGGAAATATGGTTTTTCGTACGAAACATCCAAAGACAAAACACATGGCGATTCCGGTACCCGGGCTACGCCATAACCGATGACACGACTTGGGGGTTCATTTCATGAAGGGGTTGGACATGCACACGCACACGAATGGCCGTCTAAACACGACGCGCCTCACCCCGGCCCTCCCGGTCGCGCCCGTCACCCGTGCCATCCGCGCGGCCCTGGCCATTTCGGCTACGCTGCTGGCGTTGGGCGGAAGCGGTGCGGCGATGGCGCAAAGCTGCGTCCCCACAGCACCCGCTACGGAAACTTGCGAGGGCGTTTTCACAAGCACCTTGTCCGGCCCCACGCCCCCTGTCGTGGACCTCACCCTGGTGGTGGGCGACAGTGCCAACACCATACCGACCAGCGTGACTCCCCTCTCTGGCTTGATGGGGATTGACGCCGCCTGGAGCGGCAGTGTGGGCGTGACCAGTTACGCGGACATCACCACCGTAGGCGCCACGGGAATCTTTGCCTACAGCACGACCACGGCGACGGTGAATAACCAGGGCAGCATCAGCACCAACGTCACGGCCGCTGGCGCCAAGGCGATGGACGTCAATGCAAACGGCGACGTGAGCGTCGTCAACAACGGCACCATCAACGCCTTCAGCACTGGCGTCTACGACGTGACGGCGGTTAATGTTTCCTCGATCAACGGCAATACCGCGGTCGACAATCAGGCCCTTGGCACCATCACCGCGACCGCTCAGGACGGCAACGCCATTGCGGTCAATGCGTATGCTTTGGGTGCAGTCACCGTTACCAATGAAGGTACGATCACCGCTAACTCGAGCTCGGTCTACGGCGACATCGCTGCGGGTATTCTTGCCCAAGCGGGCAACGGCAATGCCAGTGTTACCAACAGCGGTAGCATCACGGCGACGTCAACCAGCTATCAGGCCGAGGGCATACTGTCCTCCTCCAACAATGGTTACGCCTCGGTCATCAATGCCACCACCGGCTCGGTCACGGCGATCGGCGGTGAAGACCAGACGTTCGGCCTTGAGGCGTCCTCCGAGCTCGGAAGTACCGTCGTCAATAACGGCTCCGTCACGGTCACCTCGTCCAACGGTACGGCCGTGGGTGTCGAGGCCCTGACCATCAACGGCGACGCGATCGTCACCAATATCGGCAGCATCACAAGTACTGCGTATAGCGCCTATCAGAGCGCGATAGGCGCGGTGGTCTCGTCGGTCAATGGTCAAGCGACGGTCAACAACACAGGTCACATTTCGGCGATCAACCATATTGGCCTAGGGGTTGGTATCGAGGCGTACTCGCCGCTTGGCAGCACGATCAATAACTCGGGTTATGTCGTCGCGGGCTCGTACCTGGGCAACACCATCGGTGCATTGGCCAAAGCCTATAACGGCGACGCGAGCATCACTAGCAGCACCAGCGGCTACATTCGTGCAATTGCCCTGCACGGCGTCAACGGATACGCCACCGGTGTGTTCGCCAATGCTACCAACGGCAGCGCCAGTGTCACGAACGCTGGAACCATCTTTGCAGGATCCAACTATGGTGCAGCCACCGGCATTCAGGTCCTGGCCAGTGGGGCGAATGGGGGCGGTGACGTCTACGTTGGCAATAGCGGCAAAGTCGAGGCTGCCGGCAGCTACCTCTCCGACGTGAGGGGCATCCAGGCCTTTTCGACGACAGGCACGGCCACGGTCGTTAACTCCGGCACCGTCGAAGGCGTTTCAAGCCAGCACGAAGGCAATGTATTGACCACGGTAGACGGCATTCGTGCCTATGGCTATGGCGGCGCCACGGTCACCAATTCCGGCCGGGTTGACGCCTCTGGCCCTTGGTTTGCCAATGGTATTACGGGCATCGCCTATAACGGTGTCGCGTCCGTCACCAATACCGCGACCGGGACGATCGAGGTTCTCGGTTTGGTGCCTACCGGTATCAACGCCGTCAGCACTTACGGCTCGGCCGTAGCCAATAACGCCGGCAGCATCGTGGTCTTTCAGGACGAAAAATGCTTCTGCGATCCCGGTGCGATCATCATTGGTACCGGTATCTTTGCCGATTCCGAACAAGGCACCGGTGCCGCGGTCACAGTCACCAACTCGGGCAGCATATCCGTCAACTCGCTATACGGCGCATACGGTGTAAGCGCCGTCGCCAAGAATGGCAATGTGTCGGTAGGAAATTCCGGCAGCATCGCTATTGTCACCGACGGTTATGGTTCCTCCAGTTGGGGTATCAACGCGCTTAGTGATTACGGCGGCGTTTCCATTGTCAACTCCGGCGACATCAGTATCGTGGAGGGTCCGGTGCAGAATACCTTCCAGCCACTGGATGAGGTCACTGGCATTTTTGGACTGACGGTTGGAAAAATCGGTATCGCCAGCAGTCTCAGCGACCTCAGCATCGTCAATACGGGGAACATCAGCCTCACTGCCTTCAGTGGCTATGGCATCCTAGGGAGAAGCTTCCAGGGATCGGTGTCCATCAGCAACGCCGGCCACATCACCATCGACAATTCCTGGTTCGGCGAGGGTATCGTCGCCGAGAGCTATACGGGAGGCTCCGTAGCCGGCGATGTGACAGTCGATAACTCTGGCAGCGTTTCCATTACGGGTCCCCTTAGCGCGACAGGCCTCGTCACGCTGGTCAATTCGACTGGTGCCACCAGTATCACCAACTCCGGCGATATCACCGATGCCAGCCAGCTTGCCACTTTTGGCATTTTTGCAAGGGACGAAAATTTTGCCAGCGGTGGTGATGTAACCATTGGCAACAGTGGTTCGATCAGCTCCATAACGTCGGTCGATAACCCGGCTCCGGTAGATCATGCGGGCTATGCCGGCCACTCCATGGGTATTCATGTCTACACCTATGGCGGTGACATCGCCGTGGGCAACACCGGTTCGATCCTGGCGCAGACGACCGCAAACACTCAGCTTCCGGGCTCGGCTATTGGCGAGTTCGTGAAGAATGGTTACGGCAACTATTTCGGTACAGTCGGTATCACCAACTCCGGTTCGATCACGGCGTCCCTCACGAGCAGCAACTCCTTGCCCGCCGCCGGCTTCCAGCTACCGTTTTATGGCCCTATTGGAACCGCTACGGGCATTCTCGTGAACAACACCTATGGTGATGTGACCGTCACCAATAGCGGCTCGATCAGTGCCACCTCCCAATCCGATCACTATGCGGGTGGCGGCGTGGGTAACGGTGTGACAGCCGCCAACGGTATATCGGTGGTCAGCACAGTTGGCAACGGCGTCGCGCGTAGCCTCAACCTCGGCAACATCACAGTTACCAATGGCGTTAACGGGTCGATCACCGCAGCCGCTTCATCCAGCTACGGCAACGGCGACACGGCGAAGGCCAGCGGTATCTCGGCTGTTGTTTCTGTCGGTAGCTACGGGGCCTCTCTCGTCAGTGCTGGCCAGGGCATCACAGTCAACAATGCAGGCGGCGTGTCGGCGACGGCACTGATTGCCAACGATGCGGCAGGCGCGGCAGCGGCCACCGGTATTTTCGCCATCAACGGATCGGCGGCGGGTTTCGTGAACGTGACTAATACTGGTAGCAGTCTCGGCACCGGCCTGATCAGCGCCACGGCGACGAGCACCGGTGCAGCGACGGCTACGGGCGTGTTCGCCAGCGGCTACAACGTGACCGCGGCCCTCAACACGGGTGGCAGCATCAATGCCACGGCTACCGGTGCCAGCGGCACGGCGACCGGTCTATCATTGACCGGCACTGCTCCGGTGATCGCCAGCAACGGCGGCGTGCTGACCGCCACCTTCAATGGTACCGGCCAGGCTTACGGTGCGGCGATCACCTCGGCCAGCGATGTGACCTTCAGCAATAGTGGTCTTATCCTCGCAAGCAACGCGACGTCGGCGGTGGGTGTGGCGTTCAATAGCCCGACCAACGTCACGCTGACCAACAGCGGCACGATCACCGCCAACTCGGCAGCGGCGGGCAGTATCGCGATACTGAGCACCGGCGCGTCGAACGCCAACCTCAGCAACAGCGGCACGATCAACGGTGCGATCCAGACCGGTGCGGGCAACGACAGCTTGAGCAACGCCGTCGGCGGTATATGGAACGCTGTCGGTGCGTCGGACTTCGGCGCCGGTGATGACACGATCACCAACGCCGGCACGATCAACCTCAACAACACCACGATCAGCCTGGGCAGCGACCCGCTGGGCAACCAGTTCGGCAACGCCGGCCTGATCACGGTGGTGGGCAGCAACACGATCACCATGGGTACCGGGCCGACGGTCAATTCCAACCCGTTCACCAACAACGGCACGATCAATTTCCAGAACGGTGCGGCGAACAACACGCTGACGATCGTCGGCAACTTCGCCGGTAACGGTCAGATCGACTTGGATGTGAACGGAGCGGGCGGCACCGGCGATCTGCTGAAGATCAATGGCAACGTGGCTGCCGGCAGCGTCAACACCGTCAACGTGAACCTGCTGAGTGATCCGACTACTGCCTCCACCACGATACCGTTGGTGCAGGTGAGCGGGACGTCGGCCGCCGGCTCCTTTGTGCTGGGCACATTCACCCAGCCCAAAGGCTTCCTGGGCTTAAGCGAGAGCTTGGTAAACACGCCGCCGAACACGACGTCGCTGGGTCTGGCGGTTGCCGCGACGACACCACCACCCACTGGCGTCGGTGTCGGGGTGACCGTGAACGGCCTGAGTCAGTTGGGGACGCTGGCGGCCTCGGCGGCACCGGGTGTGCAGAGCCTGATGAACAGTCAGATCGGTACGCTGGAAGATCGCATGGGCGCGGTCAGCCAGACGATCAAGGGCGGCTTGAGCTTGTGGACCCGCGCGTTTGCCGACAGCGGCACCGTGGACCCGGACCACTCGGCTGGTAACTTCGGTCAGAACGGCAACTTCGGGTTTGACCAGAGCAACTCCGGTGAGGAAGTGGGTCTGGACTTTGCGATCTCCGATGAGTTCAAGGCCGGTGCATTGTTCGCCAAGTCGCAGGCAAACCAATCGCTGGACGGTAACGAGTCGGACTCGAGCCAGATCCGCGGCGACACCAGCGGTGTCTACGGCACGTGGATATCCTCGAGCGGCCTCTATGTGGATGCGTCGTACCGCTGGATGACCTTCAACGATCGGCTGCACGCGCCGACCGGCTACGCCTCGATCCACGGCGACGCCGATGCGTTCAACCTGGAAGTGGGCAAGACCTGGACGCTGCAGAACGGTTTGCAGATCGCGCCGCAGTTCCAGTACACGCTGACCAAGGTGGACAACATCAACGCGCAGACCGGCAATCTGGCTGGATTCCAGTCCACCGGCGATGACGCGTCACGTGCCCGTCTGGGCGTGATGTTCAGCAAGGAATACACGCCGGCCAGCAGCAATGCGGTGTGGATGCCGTATGCCTCGCTGTCGGTGGTGCAGGAGCTGGACGGCAAGAACAGCTACGCGGTCAACAACACCTTCTTCGGCGAGACCGATACCAAGGGCACCAGTGCGCTGGCCGAGACCGGGCTCAACGTGCAGTTCGGCAAGCTGGCGGTGTTTGGTGGGTTGAACTGGCAGGACGGTGGTGCGCTGAAGAGCTTCTTCGGCGGTCAGGTCGGGCTGCGCTACACCTTCTAGGGCGATGGCAGGACACCCTGAGTAAGCGTGAGAGGGTGAGTGGACGAGCTCGGCGGTGGGACCCGCCGGGCTTTTTCATCTTCAGAAAAAGCATGAGGTGAGCGCCATGGATACCAAGCTATACAACGTGGGGCATATCGAGTCCGGCGTGCCGCTGCCCCAGCGTACGGGCGCAGTGCTCACACCCGGCCAGCAACGCGTGCTTGAACTTGAGGACGGCGACAGTTTCGTGCTGCATACGATCCGGATCGCCGACGACAACAGCGTCAGGTCGAAAGGGCGCTCCAATCATGTCTCCGATATCGCGGCCCGTCTGTCGAGCTGGGCGCGCGGGCGGCACGTGCGGCTTGCGTATCGCGTGATCGACAAGGACACCGCCCGGATTTGGCGGCTTGGCACCGTCTGAGGAATAGACATGAGTCATACCGCTTTCGAAGGCTACACGGTCGGTGAGGTCGAGCATGGCATTCCGTTTCCTGCCAAACACAAGAAGCCACTTTCCATCGAGCAGAAGCAGCTCCTGCAGCTGAAAGAGGGGGAGAGCCTTGTGCTCGCGGTGCACTTTGGTGTGTTCTTGACCGATAACGCCGAGCGACTCATGCAGTGGGCGCGATCGAGGGGAATTCATACCGTACGGCGCAAGGTCGATGACGACGTGGTGCGGATCTGGCGTGTGGCCGCCCTGGAACCCGTGATATTGGGCCAGCCGAAGGCATGACGGCATCGATCAACAAGCACCCGGCGATAACCTTTCAGGGCGTACTCTTGCTCGACGACCTCAGGTCCATCGTTGAAGCGTGACCCTAATCCTAAAGTTGGAGAATTACGTGGCTAAAAAAGACCAAGCGTCCGCTACCGATCTGCAGGAAGTCGGCGATAAGGACCAGATGACGGTCGGCCTGCAATCGGTGAGTGACAACGCGGTAGCGGGAGCGTCTGAGGGGGCGCCGCAAGCGCCTGCACCAGCAAATGCGCCAGCCGCGCAGGCCGCTGCAGCATCTCAGCCAAACGTCGAGAAAAGCTGTTCACGCGGATTGGCCGCCTGGTTGGCCAGCAGTAATCTGTCCCTGGCAATTTCGTCCTACCAGACGGGCCGTGTGTATCTGGTCGGCAGCGACAAGCTTGGTCGGGTGTCGTTCTTCGAGCGTCTGTTCGAACGCGCCATGGGTATCGTCGGTAATGCCCAGCGCATTTACCTCGGAGGCCTATACCAGCTGTGGCGCTTCGAAAACGTGCTGCGCTCGAACGAGGTGATCCATGCCCAGTTCGACAAGTGCTATGTACCGCGCAATGCGCAGACGATCGGCGACCTGGATATCCACGAGCTGGGCATCCGCAAGAACGGCAAAGTGGTTTTCATCAACACCAAGTATTCCTGTCTGGCCGAGCTGAGCCAGACACACAGCTTCAAGGCGATCTGGAAGCCGGACTTCATCACCAAGCTGGCGCCTGAGGACCGTTGTCACCTCAACGGCCTGGCGATGGTCGATGGCGCGCCGAAGTACGTCACCGCCGTGTGCAAGAGTGACGCGGTGGATGGCTGGCGTGATCGCCGCCACAACGGCGGCGTGGTGATCGACATCGATACCAACGAGATCGTCTGCGAAGGCTTGTCGATGCCGCATTCACCGCGCTGGGCGAACGGTAAGCTGTGGGTGCTCAATGCGGGTACGGGTCATCTCGGCTGGGTGGATTTCGCGACCAAGTCGTTTGTGCCGCACGCGTTCCTGCCCGGGTTTGTGCGCGGCCTGTCGATCTTCGGCAACACCGCGGCCGTGGGTTTGTCCAAGCCGAGAAACCAGCGCTTCGAAGGTCTGCAACTGGATGCCGAACTGACCAAGCATGACGTCGAACCATGGTGCGGTGTGCAGATCATCTCGCTGACCAACGGCGATGTGCTGCACTGGATCCGCTTCGAGGGCGACATCTCCGAAATCTTCGACCTGTGTTTCTTGCCGAACGTGCGCAATCCGATGATGGTGGGCCTGCGCACACCAGAGATTCGGGAGCTGATCACGTTCGAGACGGAGCTGCAGACGGAAGGTGTGACGCCATGAACTGGAGCAGGGTAGGTTGTGCGGTAAGTGTGATCTCGGCGCTCTTCGTCGCGAACGCCGTGCAAGCGCAATCGACGACTGCGGCGCCAGCGACGCATGCTGCCTCGGTACCGCCGGTCGACGAAGCGGATGCGGTCTTTGCCCGATGGGATACCGACCACAATGGAGTGCTTTCGCCACAGGAGTTTCGGGCCGGCTGGCACCAGCTGCAGGCCACTGCGGAGCTGCGCCGACTGCACGAACAATTCGTAGCGATGGACACCGACAAGAACGGTTGCTTGAACGCGGCGGAGTACGCGCACCTGACCCTGATCCAGCGCGCCGGCAAGTCTGCGCCGCCGATGGCGATGTTCGACACGCAGAAGAACCAGTGTCTGGATTTCAAGGAATATGTAAGCGTGGTTGACTACATGGTGAAGCACGAACCAAAGTAATCATGGTTTGATCAAAGCCACTTTGCGGTGGCTCCAAAACGTCCGCTGTAAGTTGCGAATACAGCAGGACGAGAATCGCCAGGATGGTCAGCTGATTGGCTTGGTCGCGCCTGCGAGGCGACGCTCCCGGCGCCGCCACGCGCCTGGTCCTCCCGGAATGGGCAGGACCAGGGACACCGCCACCTCAATAAAACAACGTCTTTACCGATCCAGCCCGTGTGAGCCCCCGCGGTCAAAGCGACTGAAGTATCAATCGTGTTTCAGCGGCTGCACGTCTTTGCTGTTGTCGACACGCTTCATCTTGGTGGTGTCCATGCGCACCAGGCCGAACGCCATGCCGTAGAAGATATGGCCCTGCGAATCGACCTTGATCGGCGAATACATGCCGTTGAAGGTCGGGTCGGTGCCGGTGTGGATGGTCATCACCGTCTTGCCGGTGTCCAGGTCCAGGCCGATGTGGTAGCGGTCGTTCCACTGTTTGGTGAAATAGCCGTCGATAATCGCCATGTGGCTGCCGCCGCTGATCATGGGCACGATCGAGGTCGACGTAACATCGTCACGCGACCAAAGCTCCTTCCAGGTATGCGTGTCCTGCTGCCAGGCGAACGTGGCCGCACCTACGCCGGCGGGGCGGGTGGCGCCCAGCAGGATGTTCACGTAGTAGGAAAAGATGGACGGCGGCGCTTGCTCGGCCGCAATGTTGTTGACGACGAAGGCATAGTCGCCATACACCGCGACCTGCTGCTCGGACTGCACAGTGTCGATCCCGGGACCCATGTCGACCAACCGCTGATCAGCGATGCGTGCCGACAGCGTGCCTGGCTTCTGTTTCCAGTCGGCCGGCATCTTGTCGCGCCAGAACGCGACCATGCTCATATGTTTTGCGCCATCGGTGATGACCACAAGCTTGTCTTCCTTCGGACCAAAGCCCATCAAGCTCGGTGTGGCCCCGGTACCGTCGGCAATCTTCGGCGGCGGCATGCGGATGCCACGCTCATAGGCGGCCTTCCAGGCGCCGCTCGCTTCGTCGCTATGAATCTTGCCGCTCTTGTCCACCACCAGACGATACATGTCGGTATTGGAGGCGACATAGACGGCGCCGCCATTGGCTTCCGGACTGGTGACGAAGCTGTTGAGGAACAACTCGTCGCTGCCACTGACTGAATAAGTGTCGATCACCTCGAGCGTGTCGCGATTGAGCGTGATCACCTTGCCGCCCAGCGTATTGGCCACGATGTAACCGTTGTAAGTCATGCTCAGGCCGAACAACATGTCGATCGGAAAGTGAGTGCCGTGCTTGGCCTTGTCGTTATCGAACAGCGAGGGCGGCAGCACGACCGCCCTGGACACCGACAGCGCGGATGAAGCGTCCTTGGGATTGGCCGAATCGATGCGGAACACCTGTCGACCGTTGCATCCGATGAACGCATCGTCGCGGGTCAGCACCGCATACACCGCGCCGTTGGCAACCTGGTCGGCGGCGGCGGACGCCATCCGGTTCGGCTGCGAGGTCATATAGTCGAGCAGGCCCTTCTCATCCTTTGCATCGAGAAATTTCTGCGCGGTGGCGGCTTGTTCGCGGCGCTGATCCGGGGTGATCGGGGCGAAGTTCGGCAGTTTGACCGGAATGTCGGCACGGGCAAGTTCGACCAGCTTGCCGTCTTGCATGTCCAGCTTGCGCAGCGAGTAACCGGCCCACCACCAGAACGTCTCCTTGCCATTCACCTTGTCGGAGAAGATCGGCAGGCTGACCGATTCGTTCGGGATGACCTGCACCGAACCGGGCGTGATTTCATAGTTGCCACGCGGCACGACGATTTTGGAGTTGATAGCCCCGCCGTGGTTCCAGTGCGTCTGGTTGTTATACGACTGGGCCAAGTACGGATTCGGCTCCTCGTAGCCGGCCGGCAGGCTGGCGGCATGGGCGGCGGTACCCAGTGCCAGTGCCAGCATGGCCGACAAAATCACGAGACGTTTCCTGGTTGCGCCGAGGCGAGGCGTCAGTTTCGAAGATGGTTGGGCGATGCCGTACATGGTGGTCTCCACTGCAAAAATTCGATGTCGATAGGGATGTCGATAAAGCGGCGAGCGCCTGATCGATGAGGCAAAGCCGCGACGGGAAAGGGCAGCGATGGAATCAGGCGGTGCCACGGATCATGTCGGCGGCCTTCTCGCCGATCATCATGGCCGGCGCATTGGTATTGCCGCCGATCAGCGTGGGCATGATCGAGGCATCGACCACGCGCAGTCCTTCGACGCCATGCACGCGCAAACTGGGATCGACCACCGCCATGTCGTCGACACCCATCTTGCAGGTGCCGATCGGGTGGAACAGGCAGTCGGCGTGACTGCGTGCGAATGCGCGCAGGCTTTCTTCGCTGGCGAATTGTTCGGTCAGCATTTCACGGCCACCCAGGCTTTTCAGCGCAGGCTGGTTGAGCACGTTGCGCACGATCTTGATGCCGGTGACGATGCTGTCCAGGTCGCGTGGATCGGACATCAGGCGCGTATCGATCAATGGCGCTTCGCGCATATCCGGCGAGCGCAGCCGCACAAAACCACGGCTCTTAGGACGCAGTACGCAGGCGTGGCAGGAATAGCCGTGACCGAGCTCGCGGCGGCTACCCATGTTGCGGTTGCCGATCAGCGCGGTGACGAAAACCAGGTTCAGATCAGGTCGATCCAGTTCCCGACGGCTCTTGACGAAGGCGCCGGCCTCGGCGAAGTTGGAGCTGACCATGCCGGTGCGGTCACGTCGATAGCGCATGATCTCGGAGAGCAGCCGCAGGCCGCCGCGCAGCGAGGCCCCGAACAGATCGGTCGTTTGCAGTTGCGTGTTGAGAACGACATCCAGATGGTCTTGCAGGTTCTCGCCCACACCCGGCAGGTCGTGCAGGACTTCGATGCCCATACTGCGCAACTGCTCGGCCGGCCCGATGCCCGACGCCAGCAAGAGTTGTGGTGAATTGAACACGCCGCCACTGACGATGACTTCGCGACGTGCGCGCACGACCTGCTCGGTTCCACCGCGCGTCACCCTGACTCCCACGGCGCGCTTGCCTTCAAACACGATCTGCAACGCCTGGGTTTCCGTCAGCACGGTTAGATTCTTGCGGCCGCCATTGAAGCCCAGATCCTTGACGTTGCCGCGATGCAGATAGGCGCGAGCCGAGTTCCAGCGTTCGCCCTCATGTTGCGTGACCTGGTACAGGCCGGCGCCTTCCTGCTCGGGGCCATTGAAATCATTGTTGGCCGGAATGCCTGCTTGCGTCGCCGCCTCGATAAAGGCTTTGGAGAAGCGGTTGGGGCTGCGTAGCTCTTCGACGTAGAGGGGGCCGTTGCCGCCATGCAGGGGATCGTCATCGCGTCCGGCACAGCGCTGATTGTTTTCGCTGCGGCGAAAGTACGGCAGCACCTCGTCGAAGCTCCAGCCCTTACAACCCGACGCCGCCCAGTCGTCGTAATCCTTGCGGTCGCCACGGATATAGACCATGCCGTTGATCGACGAACTGCCGCCGAGCACCTTGCCGCGCGGCTGATAGGACGCGCGTCCTTCCAGCCCCGGCTGCGGCTCGGTGTAGTAGCCGTAGTTGTAGGGCCCAGGGCGCGCCGCCGTCTTGGCCAGGCCAATCGGCGTCCAGATGCTGTAGTGGTGATCGGCGGCGCCGGCTTCCAGCAAGGCCACGGTGACGCCAGGAGTTTCCGCCAGCCGTGCGGCGACGGCACATCCGGCGGAGCCCGCACCGACGACGATATAGTCGAATTCACCCGCGATCTCTTGCGTACTACCGTGGCTCATGGCGTTGCTCATTCTGCGGTCTCTTCAGCTTGGGTGTTTGTGCGGGGAATGCTTGTGCGATAGCTGCGGACGCTGACTACGCGCCCCCGGCCAACGTCTTGTATTCGAGAAATTCCGCCAGCCCGTATTCGCCGAATTCGCGGCCATTGCCGGAGGCCTTGCAGCCGCCGAACGGCGCGGTCAGATCCAGTCGCGCGCCATTGATCTGCACGCTGCCGGCACGGATGCGTCTGGCCACGCGCCGCGCGCGCGCCAGGTCGCCAGACCACACGTAGGAAGCCAGGCCATACGGCGTGTCGTTCGCGATCGCGATGCCTTGTTCCTCACCGTCGTACGGAATCATCACCAGTACCGGGCCGAAGATTTCCTCGCGGGCGATCGTCATGTCGTTGCGCACGTCGGCGAACACCGTGGGGCGCGCATAGAATCCCTGGTTCAAACCCTCGGGCCGCCCCGGGCCGCCAGCGACCACGCGCGCGCCTTCCACCATGCCAGTTTCGATCATGTCCTGCACGCGCTCGTACTGGCCGCGGTTGGAGATCGGGCCGAGCTTGCTTGTCGGTAGCTGGGGATCGCCTACGGTCAACGCATTGGCTACCGCGACGGCGATCGCGACCGCGTCCACATAGTGTTCGCGCGGCACGAGCATGCGTGTTGGCGCGATGCAGGTCTGGCCGGAATTCATCATGCAGCTGATCACGCCGGCCGAGACCGCCGTCTTCAGGTCGGCATCATCGAGGATCAGGGTGGGCGACTTGCCGCCCAGTTCCTGCGTGACGCGTTTGACGGTGGGCGCCGCTTGCGCTGCTACGTCAATGCCGGCGCGGGTCGAGCCGGTGATGGAAATCATGTCGACGTCGGGGTGACGCGCCAGCGCGCTACCCACCGTCTTGCCTTCGCCATGGATCATGTTGAACACACCGGCCGGCACGCCCGCCTCATGCACGATCTCGGCAAAGATGCGCGCATCGAGCGGCGTGATCTCCGAGGGCTTGAGCACGATCGTGCAACCCGCCGCGAGAGCCGGAGCCACCTTGGCGGCGATTTGATTGAGCGGCCAGTTCCATGGCGTGATCAGCGCCACCACGCCAACGGCTTCGCGCACTATCTGCGTTGTGCCGCGGGTGGTCTCGAACGGGAAGTCCTGCAAGGCTGTCGTGGCCGCCTGAATTTGCCCCAGCCCGACAGCGGCCTGGAGTTCATGGCACAACCACAACGGCGCGCCCATTTCGGTACTGACGGCAGCCGCGATCTCACTGAACCGTGCCTTGTACAACTCCGCCATTCGCGTCAGCACCGCGAGGCGTTCCTCACGGCTGGACTGCGACCAGGACACCAACGCTGCGCGCGCCGCGCTGACCGCGCGATTCACATCGTCTTCGCCACCCATGGCGAGCTTTCCGATGACCGCTTCAGTCGCTGGATTGATGATGTCCACCGTGCTGACGCCAGCAGCCGGCTCGACCCATTGGCCATTGATGTAGAAGGTGTCCAAGGATTCCATAGCGATCTCTAGCCGATATCAATGACGAAGACGACGCGTCTCGGCGCAGCACCGGCGCCGACAGTGCGAGGCGTTTCGTGCGTCGCCTGTGGGCGCCTCATGCACCGAAAGATGGAGCCACGTCGGGTTGTAGCGGGACGATAAAAACACCGTGAAGCGTTCCATTTCCCACGGCAAACCGGAACGGTTTCGAGTCCCACGGTAAGCGGTGAGGCCTGAGGGGGAACCACCCAAAACAGGTGGGGCACAAGACCCTTCCCACCCATACTTTTCGTTTCCCGGCAGGCGCAGACAGGATCCTGCCTGCGGCCGCTCAGGTTCGGGCGCCGGATCATCCCGGCCGCCCCCCAGCTGGGGTGGTCACCGGCGCCCGGCAATCTGGCGTACTGCAACATCTTGCGACGTTGACGGGCTGCAGTTCTTGTCTGCGTTGTCATCATTTGGGGGTGGGTGGGTCATGGGTGTACTGAGCGGTATCCGCATTCTGGAATTCGAGGCGATTGGTCCGGCGCCGTTCGGTGCCATGTTGCTGGCCGACATGGGCGCGGACGTATTGCGCATCGACCGGCCGGCACCACCAGACGATCTGGGTCCGAAAATGAACGGCAGGCGCGTGAATGTCACCGGCCGTGGCCGGCGTTCGGTCACGCTGGACCTCAAGCAGCCCGAGGCGATCGAGGCCGCGCTGGAACTGATGTCACGCGCCGATGTGGTGATCGAAGGTTTCCGTCCAGGCACGATGGAACGCTTGGGCCTGGGGTCTGACGCCGCGTTCGCGCGCAACCCGAAACTCGTCTACGGACGCATGACGGGTTGGGGACAGACCGGCCCGCTCGCGGCGCGTGCGGGACATGATCTGAATTACATCGCGTTGTCCGGCGTGCTTTCCGGCATGGGGCGCGCGGACGGCCCACCGGTGCCGCCGCTGAACCTGGTGGGTGACTACGGCGGCGGTGGCATGCTGCTCGCTGTGGGCGTGCTTGCCGCACTGCTCAACGTTGCACGTGGTGGCGTGGGCCAAGTGGTCGATGCAGCGATGATCGAGGGCGCGGCACAGCTCGGTGCCGTCATTTGGGGGCTGCTGGCGTCGGGCGACTGGCGCGAGCAGCGCGCCAGCAATCTGCTCGATGGTGGCACCCCGTGGTACGACAGCTACCGCACGAGTGACGACCAGTACATGGCGGTGGGCGCCGTCGAATCGCGCTTCTACGCGATGCTCTTGGAGAAGCTCGGGCTTGCCGACACGGATTTGCCCAAGCAGCACGATCGCGGTGGGTGGCCGCTGTTGCGCCAACACTTCGAAGCCGCCTTTCTCACGCGCACACGCGACGAATGGTGCGCGATATTCGAAGGTAGCGATGCGTGTGTTGCACCCGTGCTCAGCTTTTCCGAGGCACCGGCGCATCCACAACATCTGGCACGCGGCAGTTTTATCAAGGTAGGCGGCGTCGTGCAGCCCGCGCCCGCACCGCGCTTCTCGGCGACGCCATCGGCCGTTGCCGGCCCCGCACCGCAACGTGGCGAACAGGGGCTCGCGGCACTTTTCGACTGGGGCTTCGACGAGGCCAGCGTGGCACGTCTGTGCGAGCACGGCCTGGGCTACCAGATGTGAATAGGACTCGGCAAACAGCCCTTGCCCCTCATTCCTGCGAAGGCAGAAGGGCTTTTCAACAGCGAAGCTGGTCAATCCAGCCTATTGCTCATCAGGTACTTGAAGTCGCTGGGTTACTCGCTTCGCTCACCCCTCCGGGGCCGCTCTTCGAGCGTTCTGCGCGCTTTGCGCTGGTCCTGCCTCCGCAGGGATGACGAGAGGGTTAGGGGTTGTTCGAGGTATCCGTGAGTGACCGAATGGAAAAAAATGGAAGCAGGAGTGAGCAGATGAAAGCCTTGGTCGCGATCAAACGCGTGGTGGATTTCAACGTCAAGATCAGGGCCAAGCCCGATGGATCGGGCGTGGATCTGGCAGGCGTCAAGATGAGCATGAACCCGTTCGATGAGATCGCCCTCGAGGAAGCGATGCGCCTGAAAGAGCGAGGCGTAGTGAGCGAAGTGATCGCCGTGAGCTGTGGCGTCGGCGCGTGCAAGGACACCTTGCGTAGCGCGATGGCGATCGGTGCCGATCGCGGCATTCTGGTGGAAACCGATGTCGAGCTGCAGCCATTGGCCGTCGCCAAGTTGCTTAAGGCGCTGGTCGATCGGGAACAGCCGTCGCTGGTGATCCTCGGCAAGCAGGCGATCGACGACGACTGCAACCAGACCGGCCAGATGCTGGCCGCGCTCGCCGGTTTGCCGCAGGCGACGTTCGCCAGCAAGGTCGAGGTCGCCGATGGCCACGCGACCGTTACGCGCGAAGTGGATGGTGGACTGGAAACGCTCAAGCTCTCGCTGCCGGCTGTCATCACCACCGATCTGCGCTTGAACGAACCGCGCTACGCGACACTGCCGAACATCATGAAGGCGAAGAACAAGCCGCTCGAAATCGTGACGCCCGCACAACTCGGCGTTGATATCGCACCACGCTTGAGCACGCTCAAGATCTTCGAGCCCGCCAAGCGCAGCGCAGGCATCAGGGTGCCCGATGTAGCGACCCTGATCGCCAAACTGAAGAACGAAGCCAAGGTCATTTGAGGAAGACGGACATGACGACACGCAAAGTACTGGTGGTGGCGGAGCACGATCACGTCTCGATGAAGACGGCCACGCGCAACGCGGTCACGGCCGCGTTGGCATGTGGCGATGAGGTCCACGTGCTGGTGGCCGGCTACAACGCTAGCGAGGCAGCGCAGGCTGCCGCGCGGGTGGTGGGCGTATCGAAGGTGCTGCATGCGGACGCGCCTTCGCTGGCCGAAGGGCTGGCCGAAAACCTCGCCGCGCAGGTGCTGGCGTTGGCGTCGCCTTATGGGTACATCCTGTTTCCTGCGACCAGCAGTGGCAAGAACGTGGCGCCGCGAGTCGCCGCGTTGCTCGATGTGGCGCAGATCTCCGATGTTGTGCGCGTCGTGAGCAGCGACACCTTCGAACGCCCCATCTATGCCGGCAATGCCATCGCCACGGTGCAAAGCAGCGATCCGGTGAAGGTGATCACGGTGCGTCCCACCGGATTCGATGCGGCGCTCGCTGAAGGCGGTGTGGCGTCCATCGACTCCGTGGAAGCGGTTGCCGACAGCGGCCTGTCCGCTTTCGTCGAACGTGTTGTTGCCAAGAGCGACCGGCCGGAGCTGGCTGGCGCACGCATCGTCGTCAGCGGCGGACGTGCGCTGGGCAGCAGCGAGAAATTTCTCGACGTACTTTCCCCGCTCGCCGACAAGCTCGGTGCGGCGTTGGGCGCCAGCCGTGCGGCGGTCGATGCCGGCTATGCGCCGAATGACTGGCAGGTGGGCCAGACCGGCAAGATCGTCGCCCCGCAGCTGTACATCGCCTGCGGCATCTCCGGCGCTATCCAGCATCAAGCCGGCATGAAGGATTCACGGGTGATCGTGGCGATCAACAAGGATCCGGACGCGCCGATCTTCGAGATCGCGGACTATGGCCTGGAAGCGGATTTGTTCGACGCGGTACCGCAGTTGGTGGCGGCCCTTTGAGGTGATGTCGCCAAGGGGGCGGCTCGCTGTGGCAAGCCGTCCTTCCTGGAGATCAAAGCTAGTTTGGGGATGCCCAACATCGATCGCCCAGATACCGATACGGGTTGAAGCGCATGCATGTCGATCAGCCTGATGCGAACACAAGCGAATACCACGTCGCGCCGTCATCACCTTGTTCCTTCATCACCTCGCCGCGCGCAATCAGGTAGTCCCGTAGGTTGGGGTGAGCGCAGCGATGCCCAACATCGATCACCCAGATACCGATACGGGTTGAAGCGCATGCATGTCGATCAGCCCGGTGCGGACACAAGCGAATACCATGTCGCGCCGTCATCACCTTGTTCCTTCATCACCTCGCCGCGGGCGATCAGGTAGTTCAGGCAAGCCAGGCTCTCGCCGGTGGCGAGCGATAGCTGCAACAGGTTGGACTCATTGACGCGGCGTGCAAACAGGGCGCCGAAGACATCGACCACGCGGCGCGGTGTGTGCAGGGCGCGGCGCAATCGTTCGAGAACGATGTCCTGCCCGTGCACGAGCTGGTCGATCCGTGCGTGCAGTCCGCGAAAGCATTCGTTGTGCGAGGGCAGCACCAGCACGTCATCCGGCACCTCGCGCTTCAGACGGGTCATCGATGCGTACCAGTCCATCATGGGATTGGCATCGGGTTCGAACGGAAGCACCGAGACATTCGATGAGATGCGCGGCAATACCTGGTCGCCGGAGATGAATAATTTAAGCGCGGGGCAGTACAGGCAGGCGTGTTCGGGTGAGTGGCCCATGCCGACGATGACGCGCCATAGTTCATTGCCGAGAATGATTTCATCGCCATTGCGCAGGCGACGATAGCTGTCGGGCAGGGCATGCGTGAGCTCGCCGTAGCGGCCGAAGAAGCGCGTGCGATAACCCTCGATGGCGGTATCGCTCCAGCCGGCGCGCCGATGGAAATCCAGGTAGTCATCCGGGGCCTCGCGCCCGCTATCGGCTGTATTCAGTCGACACTGGAAATACTCCTGCCGCGTCATCCATAACGGGCAGCCGAAGCGATGCGCCAGCCATCCGGCCATGCCGACGTGATCCACGTGCATGTGAGTGACCAGGATGCGGGTTATCGGTTGCGCCGAAGATTTTTGCGCGCACAGGCCTTGCCAGATTTCGGCGGCTTCGTACGTGCGCATGCCGGTGTCGATGACGGCCCAGCCCTCGCCTTCGTCGATCGTCCACAGATTGATATGGTCGAGCCCTCCGGGCAACGGCATGCGCAGCCAGCGCACGCCAGGCGCGACGGCCACCGTTGTTCCCGGCGGTGGCGCCGCGTCGAAGGGATACGTCAATGCCGGTGGATGTTCAGTCGGCGCGATGCAGAGGTCATCGATCATGTTCGGTTCCTGACGTCTGCGACACTGCGCGGCGATGCGTCGGTGGATGCAGTTACTGCAGGTTGCCCGCCACCACCACCGTCTGGGCGGTGATGTAGTTCGATTCCGGCGAGCAGAAGAGATACACGCCGTCGGCAGCTTCTTCCGGTGTGCCGCCGCGGCCGAGCGGATTGCGCTGCGCGTGCAGCTTGAGTGCTTCGGGATTGACGCCCACGCGGATGTCGCGGCCCTCGATGTTGACCGTGGCACCGGCCTTGGCGTCGGCAGACGTCATGCGGGTATGGATCAGGCCGAACGCCACGCAATTGACGTTGACGTTGAAACGTCCCCACTCGCGGGCCAGCGCGCGCGTCATGCCGATCACGCCAGCCTTGGCCGAGGAATAGTTCAGCTGCCCGGCGTTGCCGTTGAGCGCCGATACCGAGGAGATGTTGACGATCTTGCGGTACACCTCGCGGCCGGCTTCCACATCGGCAGCATGCAGCGCTTTGACGTGCGGATAGGCGGCGCGCAGGATGCGGAACGGCGCGGTCAGGTGGCAGTCGATGATCGCGTACCACTGCTCGTCGGTCATCTTCTGGACGACGTCGTCCCAGGTGTAGCCGGCATTGTTGACGAGGATATCGATGCTTTTGAAAGTGCTCATGGCGGTGCCGACAAAACGGTCGGCGAAGTCCGGTGCGCTGACATTGCCCACCACGGCTACGGCTTCGGTGCCTTGGCTCTTCAGCAGCTCCACCGTTTCATGCGCCGGCTCGGCATCCAGGTCGTTGATGACCAGGCGTGCGCCCTCGCTGGCGAGTTTCAATGCAATGGCACGGCCAATGCCACGGCCTGAGCCGGTGACCAGTGCCACTTTTCCGTCAAGCTTTCCCATGATGCCGTTGCTCCAAACTTAAGTAGAGGATGATTCAGAACGCGACGATCGCATCGCCAACAATGCGTGGTTCGCCGTATTGATTGGTGGTCTGGATTTCGAGCTTGACGCGCTTCTCGCCATCCGCTTCGAACTTTTCGACGACCTTGCCGGTGCAGGTGATCTGGTGACCCAGATGCGTGATGCCGACGAAGCGCACGCCAAACTGGCGTAGCTGGCGCTGGTCGACCCAGTGGGTGAGCAGGCGCCCCAGATAGGCCATCGAAAGCATGCCGTGCGCGAAGACGTCCGGCATGCCAGCGCGGCGCACGTAGTCGATGTCGATGTGCACGGCGTTGTGATCGCCCGAGGCGCCAGCGAACAGCGCCAGCGTGGTGCGATTGATGGGGGGCAGGGTCAGTGACGGCAGCATGTCGCCGACGTTGAGTGCATCAAAAGTGATTTGGCTCATTCGAATGCTCCGCGTCTAGCGCTGCACGATGACGCTGCGCAGGTCGGCGATGGGGTCGCCACGATGATCGGTCACACGCGTCTCCCGCACGATGAAAGTCAGCGCGCCGCCTTTCTTGTCATAGATGTCGGCGATATGACTTTCAAATTGAAGCACGTCGCCCGCGTAGGCCATGCGGTGATAGGTGAACGACTGCTCCCCGTGCAGGATGCGGGCGACGTTCATGCCTAGCTCGTCGCGCCAGCTCGTGTTCGGCTGCTCGAACTCCAGTGAGAAAAGAAAAGTCGGCGGTAGCGGCAGCGCAGGATGACCCGCCTCGCGCGCCGCTGCTTCGTCGAAATAGATCGGGTTGGTTTCACCGATCGCCTTGGCGAAGAAACGCAGACGCCACGCATCGGTCGTCACTTTGAAGGGCGGCAGTTTCTTGCCGATGTGTTGCTTGTCGATCATGTCGGTCACTCCCCCTGCAGCTGACTTACGCCACCTTCTTGTAGACGGTCACCACGCAGGCGCCGCCCAGGCCCACGTTGTGCGCCAGCGCGATCCTGGCGCCATCGACCTGGCGTCGATCGACCTTGCCGCGCAACTGATTGGTCAGCTCGAAGCACTGAGCCAGGCCGGTTGCGCCCAGCGGATGGCCCTTGGAGAGCAAACCACCGGAAGGATTGGTTACCCAGCGACCGCCGTAGGTGTTGTCGCCGTCATCGATGAGCTTTTCCGCGTTGCCTTCGCCGCACAAGCCCAGGGCTTCATAGGTCAGCAGTTCCATCTGGGCGAAGCAGTCGTGCAGTTCGATCACGTCGATGTCTTCGGGGCCGATACCGGCTTGCGCATAGGCTTGCGCAGCGGCCGCACGCGTCATGTCGAAACCGACCACGCGGATCATGTCGTTGGCGTCATACGTGCTTGGCGTGTCGGTGGTCAGCGCCTGGCCGGCAATCAGTACGTCGGTGCGCAGGCCGTGTTTCTTCGCGAACTCCTCCGACATCACGACGGCCGCTGCCGCCCCGCACGTGGGCGGGCAGGCCATCAGGCGGGTCATTACGCCTTCCCACAGCACAGGCGCGGCCAGCACGTCTTCGGTGGTGATGACATTACGGAACACAGCGAGTGGATTGTGTTCCGCATGGCGGCTGGCCTTCGCGCGGATCTTTGCAAAGGTTTCCAGCTTGGTGCCGTACTTTTCCATGTGCGCGCGGCCAGCGCCCGCAAACTGACGGATGGCGGGCGGCAGGTCAGGACGATTGACCAGCTCATCCGTCACCTTCAGTGCGCGCTCCAGCGCGGGTGCGCGATCTGACCACTTCGACGACAAAGCACCCGGCTGCATGAATTCAAAACCCACGGCTAGTGCGCAATCGACCGCGCCACTGGCTACCGCCTGCCGCGCCAGGAACAATGCTGACGAACCTGTGGCGCAGTTGTTGTTGACGTTGATGACCGGAATGCCGGTCATACCCACTTGGTAAAGCGCTTTCTGTCCGCAGGTGGAGTCGCCATAGACATACCCAGCATAGGCCTGCTGCACGGCGCTGTACTCGATACCGGCATCGAGCAGTGCCTGGCGCACCGCTGTCGCTCCCATCACGTCATAACTGTCGCTGGTGCCCGGTTTCTTGAACGGGATCATGCCGACACCGGCCACATAAACATTACGGCTCATATCACTGCTCCAGAGGAAATTTTTTCGCTTACAGCTTGCGTGAGATCAAGTCGCGCATGACTTCGCTGGTGCCGCCATAGATGCGCATCACGCGCGCATCGACGAACGCGCGGGCCACCGGATATTCGAGCATGTAGCCATAGCCACCATGCAGTTGGACCATGTCGTCCAGCACCTTGCCAAGGGTTTCGGTGGCGAACAGTTTGACGATGGCGGCCTCTTCGAGCGTCAGCCGCCGGCGCATGTGCTCGCCCAGATAATGATCGACCATCAGGCGCACGGCGACGGCCTGGGTCTTGATGTCGGCCAGCTTGAACTTGGTGTTCTGGAAATCCCACACGGTCTGGTTGAAGGCCTTGCGCTCCTTCACGTAGTTGATCGTGTGCTCGAGACAGGTTTCCAGCTTGGCAGCGGCGCCCACGGCGATTGCCAGACGCTCTTGCGGCAGCTCGGCCATCAGATAGGCGAAGCCCTTGCCTTCTTCGCCCAGCAGGTTGCAGGCCGGTACATGCACGTCGTCGAAGAATAGCTCGGTGGTGTCCTGTGCGTGCAGGCCGACCTTGTCGAGCTTGCGGCCGCGACGAAAACCTTCGCGTGTGGTTTCCACCACGATCAGGCTGACGCCCCTGGCGCCAGCGGAGGGATCGGTTGTACAGACCACGATCACCAGATTGGCGTTCAGCCCGTTGCTGATGAAGGTCTTGCTGCCGTTGATGATGTATTCGTCGCCATCGCGCACGGCGCTGGTACGCACGGCTTTCAGGTCGGAGCCGGTGCCCGGCTCGGTCATCGCGATGGCCAGGATGGCTTCGCCCGCGCACACATGCGGCAGCCAGCGCTGTTTTTGTTCCTCGTTGCCGATACGTGCGATGTAGGGGGCAATGATGTCGGAGTGGACGGAAAAGCCCAGTCCACTCACCCCGGAGCGATGCATTTCTTCGCTCATGATCACCGCATGGCCGAAGTCGCCACCACCACCGCCGTACTCCGTAGGCAAGGTGAGACACAGCAATCCTTCGCGTCCTGCCTTTAGCCAGGTTTCGCGATCGACCTTGCCGGCCTTGTCCCACTCGGCCTGCTTGGGCAGGCACTCCTTCTCGAAGAACCGGCGCGCCGAGGCGCGGAGCATTTCATGATCGTCACGGAAGACGGTGCGGGCAATTTGCATGGAGATTCCTGGTCTGTCGGGTAGCGCAGCGGGCGGGTGGCACCTTCAGCGCATGCAGGCGATATGTGCGGCTGGCTGCTTTTGATAGAGCTGTTCGACCAGGTGCGCGCGACGGGCGCGGGTCGTTGCCTGGTTCACATAACCTTTGTCGGCGATCTCGTTGGCGTCGGCCGAGGGCGGCTCGGCCATCAGCAGCAGGCGCTGGATGGTCAGGCTGACGCCAGCCACCCGCTGTGCGCACAGACGGTCGCGCAAGGCGCCGACGACGATGGGGTGAGTGACCAGCGCCGCGGCATCCAGTTCGGCCAGTTCCGGCGCGAGCCGCTGGCATGCTGCCACATTGGGCCATGCCAGCGCGGCGACGTATTCGTTGTCATGTCCGCAGACGACGGCATCGGAAAGCAGCGGCGCGCATTGATCGAGCAGCGATAACCGCATCGCGCCGGTCTGTACCCAGGTGCCGTTGCTCAGCTTGAAATCCTCGACGACCCGGCCGTCAAACAGCATGCCCTCGGCAGGATCGGACGGATTCACCAGGCGTACCGCGTCGCCCATGCGGAAGAATCCTTCTTCATCGAACGCGGCAGCGGTCATTTCGGGATGCTTGATGTAGCCGGCAAACACATGCGGGCCGCGCATGCGAATTTCATAACGCCCCACGCTCCCTTCGAGCGGCAGCAGTTTGACCTCCGCGCCGGGTACGGGCGTGCCGATGTTGCCGGTGCCTTCGGTGGGCCAGCCGCAGTAGGTGCCCATGCCCGAGGTTTCGGTAGAGGCGAGGCCGGAACAGAACGTGATGCGCTCACCGATGGTTTCCTCGGCGACATGCTGCATACGCTGCCAGACGCTGGTCGGCAGGCTGGCGCCGCCATAGCCAAAGTAGTGGACCCTGGCAAATAAACTGTGCGCGAGCTTCGGATCGCGTTCGAGTTCGGCCACCAGCATGGCCCAGGCCGAAGGCACGCTGGTGAAGATACTGGGCGACACCTCGCGCAGATTGCGCACAGTGCGGTCCATCAGGCCCGGCAGCGGGCGGCCGTCGTCGATGTAATGCGTGGCGCCGAACTGGATCGAACGTCCCAGGTTCAGCACGCCGCCCAGGCCGTGGTACCACGGCAGCCAGTCGAGAAAGACCGGTTGCGATTCCAGCAGCCAGCTCAGGTTGTCGGCGTAGTAGGAGGCGACCGCCTTGAAGTTGCCGTAGGTGAGGTTGACGCCTTTGGGTAGGCCGGTGGAGCCGGAGGTGAACAGTACCCGGACAGTGTCGGCAGGTTGGATCGCGTCGCGCGCCGCTGCCAGCGCGGCGCGGCGCTCCGGTGTCAACGCGGTGCGGACCAGAGCGGCCCAGTCGACCTGGCCCGCCGCTGCGCCCTTGACGGCGATCACTGGCGTATCGCCCAACTCGAGCACGCTGAGGGCACGTTCAAAAGGCTCCACCGTTTGCACAAAGACGGCCGCTGGCGGCGTCAATTCGCGCACGTTCCTGAGGCGAAGAAAATCCTTGCTGAGCGTCGAATAGGCGGGCGATACCGGCACCGTGGGGATGCCGGCATATTCAGCGGCGAGCAGCAGCACCGCCTGTTCGATCGAATTGCCAGACAACAGCATCAGCGGTCGCGTTGGACCAAGACCGAGCTCAAGCAGACCCGCGGCGATGGCTTGTGTCTGCTGCCATAGTTCGTTCCAGCTGATCGAACGCCACAGGCCATCTTCATCGCGCTCGCAAAATGCCTGCGTGTGGCCGCGTTGACGCGCCCAGAGCGGGATGAAGTCGGCAAAACTTTTCTCGGCGATGATCGGTGGCGGCGTGGCCGAGCGAAGAATCAGTGTGCCATCCGCACGGTGTTCGATCAGCGGCCGTCGATGCGGAAAATTTACCGGCCGATAGGGTTTTGCGGTGTGTTCGTCAGCCATGAGCGTAGCCATTGCGCCTGTCCCCAGGACTTGGATGCGTCATGTCTCGCGCACCTTGTTGAGCCATCAGGGCGGCCTCTGTGTGGGTGATCCACGTGCTGCCTCGTTGTATTTCAGCGTAGTGGGCGGTGCATGTCCCGAGACCACCCGGGATGGGTGGCGCTACTGACGACGGGGCAGTGAGTCTGTGCGACCGCACGTTCATGACGCCAACCATGCGCCAACGACGGGGCGGACGCCCGGGGTCGCCATGCCTGGGTCGTCCGATGCGGAGTGCAAATCGCACATCGCACATCGATGGCTGCGGGGGGGGCAAAAAGCCCAGCGCCTCAACCGGTGCCATCTGCCATGTCGGCATCGGAATTCGCGTCCAGCATCAGGTCGCGTACGCGGGCTACCGCTTCATCACGGCTGGAGACGCCCAGTTTGCCGTAGATGTTCTTCAGGTGCCATTTGACGGTCTCGGGAGAGATATTCAACGTGCGGGCAATCTTCTTGTTCGGCAGCGCCTTGGCCAGCAGGTTGACGACCCTGGACTCGCGCTCGCTCAGCATTTCGGTGCCTTGCCCCAGCGTACTGCGCCCGTTCGTCGGCGTGTTCGTGGCCTTGCCGCCCGCCGGAGCGGAGTGTGCCGACTGCAGGCGGTTCATGTAGAAAGCCAGTACTGGATCGTGTGGCTCGTTTTGCATCGCGTAACTGATCACGTCCAGTGCATCGGGGTGGGCATCGAGCAGGCTGCGAACCAGCCCCAGCCGCATGCCGCGACGCAGGGTATCCGGGACACTCTGCTGCACCACGTCCATGCGCCCGGATTGAAAGTCGATCACGGCTGCCTGCATCTGGAAATGCACCAGTTGCCGCTGCCAGCCCAATGCCTCGCACTGCACGATCAGATCGACGAGACGCGACGCGGCGCCTTCGAGGTCGCCTTGCGCGATATACCAGTCGACGTGCGCACGTGCGGCCGAGATCTGGATTTCCGCACTCGATAGTGGCGACGAGGATGCGGCGCCAGACGCCATGGAGTCCAGGCGGATCAAGTCGGCCTGTGCGGCATCGTTACGACCGCACGCCAGATGCTCGCGCACCTGTCCAGCCACGCTATGCGCGATGAGGCGGTGCAGATCGTGCTGCGAAGCATATTCTTCCAGGCGTTTCAGGTAGGCGAATGCCTCCTGCCGGTGCCCTGCCAGCGAATGGACGGCTGACAGCGCCATGAAGGCGCGCAGCACGGTGTCGGGAATCGAGACGCGCTCAAGGATATCGATGCGGTCTTCCAGATGCTTGCGTGCTGCCTCTAGCTCGTTGAACTCATAAAGTACTTCGCCGAGGAACGCGCTGGCGAAGCAGGCAGCCTCAGAGGCGATGCTGCCGTGCTGATTCGCTTCGAACAGGACATCGCGATAGATGCGCTCGGCCTGGACAAATTTTCCTTCGGAGGCATAGCTCAGCCCAATCAGGCAACGGCCGCTGAGCGTGCCGGCGGAGGTGCCGATGAGCGGGGTGGCGTCGACCAGTTGTTGCGGCGACTCAGCCTGCACGCGGCGCGCGCGTTCGTATTCGCCCCGGCGGACGTAGATCCAGGAAAGCACGTTGTTGCGACCGCCAAGCACCAGTCCGTCGGCCTTGTCGGGTATGCGCAGCAACTGCGGCAGGAAGCTGGATGCCGCGTCGGCATCGTCGCGTTGCATGGCTAGCGCGGCCTGCAGCAAGGTGAGTTGATAGCGCGCGTCGTTGTTGCCCTTGGGGATATCTGCCTGCAAACGTTCGATGTCGTTCGTGCAGGCGTCGATGTCGCGCTCATACATGTGCAGCCTTGCCAACCATAGCCGCAGGTCAACGTGTGCCCGTATCTCGGTGGCAGGAAGCAGTCGTATCAGGCTGGCCAGCTTGCGGAAATTGCCCTGGATACGCATGGTCCGGGCGACTTGCTGCACGAGCTCGATGGCGGCGGCCGATTCGCCGGCAAGCAAGGCATGGCGCACGGCGTCGTCGGGCTTTTCGTGGTCGCGGAACCAGGCCCAGGCCGCAAGATGAATCTTGCGCTGATAGGTTTTATCGTGCCCGCGCAGACGCTGCAGCAAGGTCTCGCGAAATAGTGGATTCAGGCTGTACCAAGTCTGGTCGCTGGCGGCTGTGATGGTGGTGATGAATAGATTGTCGCTTTCCAGTTTTGCCAGGTGCGACAGCACTTCGGCTGGCGACTGCACGTCGTTGGCGAGGGCGATGCACAAAGACGCGCACAGCCGGTCGCAGGCCGCCATCCTGACCAGCAGTTCGACTTCGGCGCAGGACAGGTGCGAGAGCACCTCGCGCTCGAAATACTCCTCGAACGCGTTCACGTCGAGCAGGTAGGTGCGGGTCAAGGTCGGTGTCGGCGCGACGTCCGTCCCGTCCTGTTTCTTTCGTTTCACACGCATGGCAAGCAGTTGCAGACCAGCGGCCCAGCCATCGGTCAGTTCGTGCAGGTGACGCGCCTCACGGGGACTGACCTCGCCGAGTTGCGCCTTGAGAAACGCTTCGGACTCGGCAGCGGTAAAGCGCAGGTCACGCATGTCCAGTTCCAGCACGCGGCCCTGATCGCGCAGCCGGCCGAGCGAGAGCGGTATCGAGGCGCGCGACACCAGCACGATGTGCAGGTTGGACGGCGCAAAGTCCAGCAAGGACTGTAGCGTTTCGTAGATCCGCGGGTGCGTGACGTGGTGCAGATCGTCCATGACAAGCATGACGTCGCCCTGATGGTGGGCGATGCCGCGCACCAAAGCGATAATGATGCGCTCGACAGCTTCCTCGTCCATGCCGCGCCCGGCCAGCAGCGAAGCCTCGCGGCATATCTCGGGGTTGACCTGACCAAGGCTGGCCACGAGCCGGTCAAGACAATGCGCGAGGTCGTTGTCTTCGTGCGAAAACATTTGCCAGGCGACGCCGAAGCCGAGCAACAGCAGCGATTCCCGCCAAGCGAGCAGCAAGGTGGTCTTGCCGCTGCCGACCGGACCCTGCAGCACCACACAGCGTTTGCGTCTCGCCTCGAGCAGTTGGGCAAGCAGGCGCTCGCGCGCCAGGATGCGCGTTGGCCGGCGCGACGACATCCCTTCGAAATCGGCACCTGTCTTGCTTTCAGCAGCGTCGGGCAAGTCCTTCGGCATCTCGGGCGTCGAGATGGTTTGGGGCAGCGTTCGACGAGCAACGCGCGAGGTGTGGCCGTGAATGTTCATTAGTAGCGTGCAACCTCAAGTTGTGCTTTGGCAAAGACACTGCGCCATAACCGTGCGCATCGTGCCATCGGAGCTTGAGCTGCCATCCTCACCCGGCTCGCGAGCCGTGATTTTGCGCAGCGTATCCAACCAAGAATCACACTTTCCCGACGCATATCAATTTGCAGTGCAGCAACCCTTGGCGCCGAATGGCCACCGCAACCCATGCCCGCGGGGCACTGTCGGAATGCCGGGGCTGCCTACAGGATGCTGCTCGCTCCCAAGGCAGATGCCAGCAGGAAACAGCGGCATCGTTCGTAGGGTTAAGCCTGGTTGGGCGCGTTTTGAGGTGCTGTCGGCATGGCGTCATGCGACGGGAGTGTCGTGGCCATCCGATGGAGATCGCCGGTCCGTGGACATGCATGCGGCCCCGATGACGCCTCGGGTTGCCCTGCGCGCCGTTGGCTTTTGAGCGTCAGCCGGTAAAGACGGGCGGGCGCTTGTCCACGAAAGCCGCGACGGCTTCGCGATGGTCGGCGGTTTGATGCGATAACGCCTGGAATGCGGCAGACATTTCCAGCACGGTATCGAGCCTGCTGTGCATGCCTTCACGGATCAGCCGCTTGGCCATGCGCACCGCGTGCGGTGGGTTGGCCGCGATGGCGTTGGCGATGCCACGTGCCGTTTCCATCAGTGATTCGCCCGGCACCACCTGTGAAACGAGGTTCCATGCCAGCGCTTGCTGTGCATCGATCATTTGTCCGGTGAAGGTAAGCTCGGCTGCGCGCGACAAGCCGATGATGCGCGGCAGCAGCCACGCGCCGCCATCGCCGGGAATGATGCCGAGCTTGACGAAGCTCTCGGCGAACTTCGCGCTTTCGGCGGCGACGCGGATGTCGCACATGCATGCCAGATCCAGCCCTGCACCAATCGCCGGCCCGTTGACGGCGGCGATCACCGGCACCTCAAGATTGAACAGCGCCAGCGGCAGGCGTTGGATGCCGCGCCGGTATTCCTGCCGGATTTCCATGCCGGTCATCTCACCGCTGGCATGTCGTCCCATGTCGCGCACGTTGCCACCGGAGCAGAACGCTGTGCCCGCGCCAGTGAGGATCACGACGCGTACGCTGCGATCGCCATCGATGCGATCGATCGCGGCGACGAGCTCTTCCACGGCGGTGTTGCCGGTCAGCGGATTGCGCCGCTCAGGGTCGTTCAACGTCAGCGTGACGATGTGGCCGTCCTGTTCGTAGTTCAGAAAATCGCTCATCGGTTCAATTCCTGCGAGATGGGGAACGCTGAAGCCTGCCGTGCGCGGCTCACTCAGGCAGCGGCTGCATCGATGGTAGCGCGCACGAACTCGCTCACGCTCACGTTCTCCTGCGCGAGTAGAGCCTGGCCGACGATGCGGTTCCAGTACGTTTCGGCACCGTCGATCATGCGCCATTCGTGCAGGCGTCGCGTGTAGAGTTGCAAGTCGTATTCCTCAGTCACGCCGATCGCGCCGTGCAGCGCGTGTGCGGTCGCGGCTACCAGTGTGACGGCCATGCTGGTGCGCGCCTTGGCGATAGCGCTGGGCAGTCGTAGCGGCACGCGGCCGCTGCCGGCGAAGGCGAGTTCAGCGGCAATGCCGGCGGCAGCGACGTGTTCGGCCATGACGCTGAGTTGGTGCTGCACGGCCTGAAACTTGCCGATGGATTTGCCAAATTGCGAGCGCTCGTTGCAGTACTGCAAGGTCATCGCGAACACCCGGTTCATGGCGCCGGCAAGCGCGGCGGCGTGGATCGCGGCGCTGAACGTCTGTATGTCTTCGCCGTGTGAGTCCAGCCCCGGGCTTGCCGCATCGCCTGCCCAAGTGAGCGTGGCGACGAGGCTGCCGCGGACACCGCTGGCGACGCGCTGTGCGTGTGCGGCATCCAGCAAAACCGTAACGCCATCGAGATTGCCCAGCACATGATCGGCCAGCGTGCCGTACGGGACCAGCGGCGCACTGATCGACCCGTCCGCACCGCGTATGCAGTGGCCGGCTAACGTGAGCATGCCTTCGGGCACCGTGTGTGCGCTGCGTTCGAGCAACACGCGCGCTGCGATGCTCTGCGCCGCCGGCAGCGGCAGGGCGTAGAGACCGAAGCGCATAAAGATCGGCGCCATCGCCTGTAACGACAGGCCGGCGCCGCCGTGGTCTTCCGCTGTCATCAGCTCCAGAAAACCGGAATCAGCGAACGCTGCCCATAGGGGTCGCGCATCGCCGCCGTGCTCAATGCTGCGAATCGCGGCCGGTGTGGCCAGGGCGTGCAAAATAGTTTCAACCGCTTCGGTGAACATGTGTTTCCCTTTCTCGCCGTCGTGTCAGCGCAGGCCGAGCCCGCGCGCGATCATGCCGCGCAACACTTCGCGCGTGCCGCCGCGCAGCGAGAACGTCGGTGAAACCTGGCTGAGATAAGCCACCGTGCGATACAGCTCGGCGTCGGGCATGGCGCCGGGTTCGGTGCCCAACGTGGCTTCCAGCAGGGCAGGAATCGATTGTTCGAAGGTGGTGCCGAGGTCTTTGACGAGGGCGGCTTCCACCACTGGACTTTCGCCGTGTGCCAGACGCGCCGTGACGGCAATCGACAGGCTGCGCAAAGTGGCCAGCTGGGTGACGAAGCTGCCGAGCAGTGTTTCATCGATGGCGGTGTGTGTACCGGCGCGCAGCTGACTCAGCCAGCGGTCGAGCAGGACAATGCTCGAGTACAGGCGTTCGGGGCCACTGCGTTCGAACGCGAGTTCCGCGGTGACCTGCTCCCAGCCGCCGCCTTCATCGCCGATCAGCGTGTCATCGGCGAGAATGACATCATCGAACGCGACTTCCGAGAAATGTGCATCGCCGGCCAGATCGACGATGGGACGCACTGTCACGCCAGGCAGTGACAAATCGATGATGAACTGCGATAGCCCGCGCTGACGATCTTCGGGCGCGCCGGACGAGCGCACCAGCGCGATCATGTAGTGACAGTGATGCGCATTGGTAGTCCAGATCTTGCTGCCGTTCAAGCGCCAGCCACCTTCGCGGCGGGTGGCGCGCGTGCGCACGCTGGCCAGGTCCGAGCCTGCGTTCGGCTCGCTCATGCCGATGCAGAAGAAGGCTTCTGCCGCGCAGATGCGCGGCAGGTAAAAATCCTTCTGCGCCGCGGTGCCGTACTTGAGAATCAGCGGGCCGCTCTGGCGGTCGGCGATCCAGTGCGCAGCGACCGGCGCACCGACTGACAGCAATTCTTCCACCAGCACGAAGCGGTGGAACGCGTCCATGCCAGCACCGCCCACGTGCGTGGGCAAGGTCAGTCCGACCCAACCCCGCTGCGCCAGTCGGCGACTGAACCCGGCATCGAAGCCCATCCATGAGCGCGCCCGTTGATCGGCCGGCGCGGGCGGCAGATGATCCTTGAGGAACTCCCTGACCTGGGTACGAAACGCTTCGGCTTCGGGCGGCAGTGTCGTCCAGCGGAAGGCGTCGAGCAACTGGCTCATTCCGTACCTTCCAAAAATCCGGGCGGCATGGACGTGCGCTGCTCGCAGTCGGCGCGGGCGGGGGACATCAATGGTTTCTCGCGAGACAGCATGGTGCGCTCCCGGCCCTAAGCCACGGACTTCGGGATTTCACCGGCGGTATCGGCGTTGGCTGCCGCCTGACGAACCAGCTCGGGAATGGTCGCGTCGAGTTCGGTCATTTCCCAGCGGCCTTGTTTCTCTGCGCGAGGGCCGGCATGCCAACCTTCCGCCACGGTGATGCGGCCACCGCGCATACCAAACACGCGGCCGCTGATGCCGTTGGAGGCTTCACTGCCGAGCCACACCACGAGCGGCGCGATATTGGTGGCGTCCAGCGGGTCGAACCCGGCGGCCGCCCCTTGCTCGCGAATAGCCACCCATTTGTCGGCCGAAAAAATGTCTTCAGTCAGCCGGCTCATGGCCGTTGGGTAGATGGCATTGACGGTTACGCCGTAGCGTTCCAGTTCGCGCGCGGCAATCACCGACATGGCAGCGATGCCCGCCTTGGCCGCGCCATAGTTGGCTTGGCCCGGGTTGCAGTAGATGCCCGACGAAGAGCTGGTATTGATGAGGCGCGCCACGCGGGGGCGGCCGGCCTTGGCCTCGTCTCGCCAATAGGCGGCGGCGTGGCGGGAGGGTGCGAAGGTGCCGCGCATGTGCACACGAATGACCGAGTCCCAGTCGTCTTCGCTCATGTTGGCGAGCGTGCGGTCGCGCAGGATGCCGGCGTTGTTGACCAGCACATCGAGACCGCCAAAGGTGTCGATGGCGGTCTGGATCATGCGGCGCGCGCCTTCCCAGTCGGCTACGTCGTCGGCGTTGGTTACGGCCTCGCCGCCCAGCGCGCGGATCTCGTCGACCACATCCTGCGCCGGGCCGCTGGAACCGCTGCCTTCACCGTCGCCGCGTCCACCAAAATCATTGACCACCACCTTGGCGCCCTGACGCGCGAATTCGAGCGCATATTCGCGGCCGATGCCGCGACCGGCGCCGGTGATCACGACTACACGATCCTTGCAATGCGGTTGCTTGTCCACGCTAATTCCTGAGTGAGAGATTCGCTGGCGGCCCTGCCGGCAGCCGGCCTGCGATCATGCGTTCGGTGTCAGTTGCGGCCGTAGAGCGTGATGACACTGGCACCGCCCAGGCCTACGTTGTGCTGCAGCCCGAGTCGCGCACCTTCGACCTGGCGCTGCTCGGCATTGCCCCGCAATTGCTGGGTCAGCTCATAGCATTGCGCCAGGCCGGTGGCGCCGAGCGGGTGGCCTTTGGAGAGGAGTCCGCCGGAGGGGTTGATGACAATTTTTCCGCCATAGGTGTTGTCGCCGTCGCGCACGAATTTCTCAGCGCCGCCTTCGGGGCAGAAGCCCAGATTTTCGTAGCTGATGACTTCGTTCTGCGCAAAGCAGTCATGCAGTTCGCAGACGTCGATGTCGTTGGGGCCGACGCCCGCTTTTTCGTAGACTTCGGTGACTGCCTTGTGGGTCATGTGCGTGCCGACCCAGCTGAGCATCGAGGGTGGCTCGAACGAGGCTGGCGTGTCGGTGGCCATCGTCTGTGCGAGGATCTGCACGTCGCTGCGCAATCCGTGTTTCTTCGCGAAGCGCTCGGACACCAGCACTGCCGCCGCGCCGCCGCAGGTAGGCGGACAGGCCATCAGGCGCGTCAGCACGCCTGGGATCAGCACGGTGTCGTTCATCACGTCTTCGGTGGTGAGCACCTTGCGGAACAGTGCGAGCGGATTGTTGGCTGCATGACGGCTGGCCTTGGCGCGCACGGTGGCGAAGAGTTCCATGGTGCAGCCGTACCTGGCCATGTATTCGCGCCCGGCGCCGCCGAACGTGCGAATCGCCTGCGGCATGTCGTTCATGTCGGCGGTGAGGCCGCGCAGGATCGGCAGGAAGCGTTCGCGGGTGAGTGGTCGGTCAGTGAAGAACGGTTTCAGCGGGCCGGCCTGCATCTGCTCGAAGCCGAGTGCCAGCACGCAGTCGGCATCGCCGGAGGCGATCGCCTTGCGCGCCAGGTACAGCGCGGTCGAGCCGGTCGAGCAGTTGTTGTTGACGTTGACGACGGGGATGCCCGTCATGCCCACTTCATACAGCGCAGTCTGTCCGCTGGTGGAGTCGCCATACACGTAGCCGACATAGGCTTCCTGGATCGCGTCGTAATCGATGCCTGCATCGGTCAGCGCCTTGCGTGTGGCTTGTGCGCCCATCTCGGTGTAACTCGGGCTGGCGCCGGGCTTGCTGAAGGGGATCATGCCGACGCCGGCGACCAGTACTTTCTCGCTCACGATCTACTCCATTCAATGTTCAATTCGTCGACTTACAACTTGCGCGCGATCAGCTCGCGCTGCACTTCGCTGGTGCCACCGAACACGCGTGTAATGCGGTAGTCGGTGAACGCGCGTGCGATCGGGTACTCCAGCATGTAGCCGTAGCCGCCATACAGTTGCACCATGTCGTCAATGCACTTCCATAGTGTTTCGGTCGCGAAGAGTTTGGCGATTGCCGCTTCCTGCACCGAGATCCGCCGCTCCATATGCTGGGCGATGTAGTAGTCCACCAGTGTGCGCACAGCCACGGCCTGCGCCTTGATGTCGGCCAGCTTGAACTTGGTGTTCTGGAAATCCCACACGGTCTGGCCGAAGGCCTTGCGTTGTTTGACGTACTCGATGGTTTGTTCGAGCAGTCGTTCGAGTTTGGCGGCCGAGTAGACGGCGATGATCAGGCGCTCCTGCGCCAGTTCCTGCATCAGGTAGGCGAAGCCCTGATTTTCTTCGCCCAGCAGATTGTTCGCAGGTATGCGCACATTGTCGAAAAACAGTTCGGTGGTGTCGGCGGCGGGCTGGCCTACTTTTTCGAGTTTGTTGCCGAGGCGGAAACCTGCGCGGTTCGCCTCGACCATGAACAGGCTCACGCCCTTGGCGCCGGCGGCTGGATCGGTCTTGCACACCACCAGCACCATGTCGCAATTGAGGCCATTGCTGATGAAGGTCTTGCTGCCGTTGATGACCCATTCGTCGCCATCGCGCACGGCGCTGGTGCGCACTGATTTCAAATCGGAGCCGGTGCCCGGCTCGGTCATGGCAATCGCCATGATGGTCTTGCCGGCGCAGATATCGGGCAGCCAGCGATGTTTTTGTTCTTCGGTGCCGAAGCGCACGATGTAGGGTGCGGTGATGTCCGAATGCACTGACAGGCTGAAGCCGCTGACGCCGGAGCGATGCAGTTCTTCGGCCAGCACGGCCGAGTGGCCGAAATCACCGCCGCCGCCGCCGTATTCGGTTGGGATGGTTACGCACAGCAGCCCTTCGCGGCCAGCCTTGAGCCAGGTCTCGCGATCGGTCCGGCCGGCCTTGTCCCACTCGGCTTGTTTGGGCAGACACTCGCGTTCGAAGAAGCGGCGAGCGGTCTCGCGCAGCATGTCGTGGTCGTCGCGATACACAGTACGCTGGACTTCCATGGGAGAGCTCCTGATTGGGCCATCAGGCGAGCGCCATCGCGCGCCGGACCGCCTTGTTGGGCGCAACTTTGCGTGTTGCGACGTAGCAAGCGCACTACCCCCATCGGGTAGGCATGGTGGAAATCTTTGCCGACGATCAGCGGTTTCTGCATCGGCGCGGTTTGCATCGCTGCGTCTCGAAGACATATGCCGGACGCCGCGAAAGTGTGCGCGACAAGATATCCGTCGAGCAGCAACCGCATCCGAATCGCTGTGCCCGGGACGGCATCGCTTTCGATCAGATTCGCGCCAGTCGGCATGCCATGACGGGCATCCCCAACGCGTGCGCGGCCTGGTGCGGTGTAGGGGTCGGCTATCTGCCCTCGCAATCTCTGTGCAGCGCAACATGTCAGCGCGATACAGCCGTCTGTCGTCCCAGCGCTGGCTGAGCGGTGTGATCAGCCTACGCAGAACCAGGCAACTACCCACTCTCTTCGGGTAGGTCACGCGCTGGGGGTGTCCCTGCACTATGCGTACGACCAGGGCAGCGCCCTGCAAATCCGGTTGTGCAAACAAACCCAGGTACATGCGGAGGCATGACCGACAACTTCGGGATATCTCATTCGGCGCGGCGGCAACCTGTGTGACTCGGTCACTCCGCGAACGAAGACCTGCGCAGGTGGAACCGGTGAATTGGTGTTGGTGCTTTTGTATTGACCTTGGCTTTACCGAAGAAACCAGAGGGGGAGATATGTTTCACGACAAGAATGAGCAGGGGACAAAGCGACACGAATTACGCCGCACGGCGATCGCGATCGGCTTGATTGCGATGCTGAGTTCGACGGGGGCGTTCGCGGCCCAGTTCACTACATCGCCGGACTGGGCGGTGAACTGGGACAATACGATCACGTACAACCTGGGCACGCGCGCCAACAGCATCGATCCGCTGATCGCGAATAACCCGAAGTCCGACGAGGGTGATTACAAGTTCAGTCAGGCCGGCGACGTTGTCACCGACCGGTTGTCGGTGCTGTCGGAGTTCTCGGTGGTGTACAAGGACCACATCGGTTTCAAGCTGTCGGGCTCGGCGTGGAAGGACTTCGCCTACGACAGTACCGACGAGTCGAATCCCGGCATCATCGTGCCAGCGCATGGGCCTTTTCCGGCGGTGACTTATCAGTCGACCCGCTCATATCCCGACGGACAGTACAGTTCGTATACCTACAAATACTATGAGCAGGGCGGCCAACTGCTCGACGCGTTCGTCTTTGACAACACCGATATCAACGGTATGCCGGTGTACCTCAAGGCAGGCCAGTTCACCGAGTACTGGGGCAATTCGCTGTTCTCGCCCTACCAGGGCATCTCGGTCGCGCAAGGCGGCCTGGACCTTATCAAGGCGTTTGCTACACCGGGCACGCAGACCAAAGAGTTGCTGCTGCCGCGCCCCCAGATCAGCATCACAGCTCAAATAACGCCGACGGTCTCGCTGTCAGGGCAGTACGACTTTGCGTGGGATGCGAACCGTATTCCCACGGGCGGAACGTTCCTCGGTCCGTATGATCCGCTGGCTACGGGGCCGACGAGTCTCTACGCCGCTGCGCTTCCGACTGCACTGCTGCACCTCCCGGCAGGAGGTTTTGTTGCGCTCAACGTCCCCCAGGGCCAGTCAAACACGCCCAGCGATGTAAACAACAACTTCGGCCTGAAGTTGAACTGGACGCCAAGCTTCTTGAATGGCGACATGGGTTTCTATTTCCGTCGCTTCGACGCTACCCAGCCATGGGTGCTGTCTGATTTCAGCAAGGCAGGTCTGCCGACCGACTATCACCTTTCCTACGATCAAGGTACCCAGCTGTACGGATACAGCCTCGATACGACCTTCGGCAACGTAAGCGCCGGTTTTGAAGCGTCGTACCAGCGCAATACTGCACTCAACAGCAGCCCGTCCGCGTTGGTGCCCAACGAGCCGAATGGCGCGAAAGGCAATGTGCTGAACCTGATCGCGAACGCCATCGTGCCGTTGTCACGCTCGCCACTCTGGGATACCGGCACGCTGGTTGCTGAGATGTCGTACTCGCAGCTGTTGTCGGTGTCGCAAAATGGGCAGCTATACAACGGCGTGGGCTATGCGGGTTGTCCCACCGACGACAAGTGGGACGGCTGTTCGACCAAGCACTACGTCGGTCTCACCGTCTCGTTCAATCCGCAATGGCTGCAGGTGTACCCGGGTGTCGATCTGAGCATGCCGATCTCGGACACGATCGGTGTCTACGGGAATAACGCGTTGAATGGCCCTCAACCCGCCGAGCAAGGCACCGAGAATTACTCGATCGGCCTGAGCGCGTTGATCCACGCCAAGACGACCGTATCGCTGGCCTACAACGGTTACTGGGGACGCGTAAACAGCACCGCAAAGACACCGAGTGGTCTGGTCTACGACGCTACCGGCAACGGCCTATTCGCTCTCGACGATCGTCAGTGGTTCTCATTGACCGTCCAGACATCGTTCTGAAACTCAAGTAGAACATTGGGAGACCTTTCATGAAGATTCTGGTTCATCTGGCTGCTGTCGGCCTGGTGACGCTGTATGGAGCCAGCGTGCTGGCCGCAGTGTCACCTGACGAGGCAAAGCAGCTTGGCAGTACGTTGACCCCTTTCGGTGCCGAGAAAGCGGGCAGTGCCGATGGCGCGATTCCCGAGTACACGGGTGGCCTTTCAACGCCGCCGGCCGGCTATGTGGCCAACAGCGGAAAATGGCCCGATCCGTACAGCGGTGAGAAGCCCGTCTTCAGCGTCAGCGCGACAAACATGGCGCAATACGCCGACGAGTTGACTCCCGGTGCGAAGGCGCTGCTCGAACGGTTTCCGACCAATCGCATCGATGTGTATCCGACGCATCGCACCATGCACTATCCGCAATGGGTGCTGGATAACTCGCTGAAAAATGCCACCACGGCAAAGCTGGTCGGCAAGGTCGAGGGCGACGGCGTGGAAGGCGCATTCGGCGGCATCGCGTTTCCGATACCGAAGGATGGCTACGAGGTGATGTGGAACTACCTCTTGAGCTTCCAGCGCGCGCTGTATTCCGCGCAAAACGTCGGGGCCTATCTGGTCGACAGTTCGGGCTCAAAAACCGAATTGCCCGTATTGAATGTGGTTGACTATCGGCCGTACTACGACCAGAGCCTGGCGGGCAAGAAGTTCGAGGGGCCGTACGACCGTTTCTGGGTTCAGAGCCAAACGCCGCCCGTAACGGCGGGAACCGCGGCACTGGTGAACTACCCGATCAATTACAGCGAAGCCGATCAGGCCAGCTGGGCCTACTTCCCCGGCCAGCGTCGCACCCGCATGGCACCGGACTACAAGTACGACACGCCAGCTTCAAATTATGGCGGCGTACTGTTCTGGGACGAGGCCAATCTTTTCCACGGCCGGATGGATCGGTTCAACTTCAAGCTGCTCGGCAAGAAGGAGATGATCATCCCGTACAACAACTACGGATTGTCGCAGTTGCCTCCCGATGCGGTGTTCGGACCCAAACATATCAAGCCGGAAGCATTGCGTTGGGAGCGACATCGGGTCTGGGTGGTTGAGGCCACCTTGAAGCCGGACGCGCGGCATGCGTATTCAAAGCGGGTGTTCTACGTCGATGAGGATAGCTGGACTCTCGTCGAAGCTGACGGCTACGGCCAGGACGGAAAGCTCTGGCGAGTCGGGCTGGACTTTGCGTTCTCCTACTACGACGGCGGTGGCGGCCAATATTCCGGCACGTATGCTTTCTACGATTTGCAGAAGGGCAACTATTTCGCTCTTTACGTCATTGGCTCGAGGGGCGCTCCGCTAGTCCGGCCATCCGACAAACTGGACAAGCCGACGCTGTTTACGCCAGCAGGCATGGGCGGTACCGGGATTCACTAGGTGTTTAATCTCCAGTTGACTCTCCCTGCGTGCAGGTGAGAGTCAACTGGGCTTCTGGTATGCAAGTCATCACTGTTCCCCACTGAACAAGGCCGTGGCTGGTTCGGTCGGAAAACAGGCAACACGTTGGAATGCCCAAGAGTGAAGATGTTTCAACAAAAGTGGGGAAGTGTGGCGCGCAAGAGCGTGCTGCTTGCCGTGATGGGAGTGATGGCATCTGCTGGCTTCGCGGCGCAGTCGACGCCAGCTACCGGCGGTGACTCGGCGGTGACTGCGTCAAGCAAAAATCCTGCGCTGAGCAAGGATCCCTTCGTCGATCCGTTGGATGCCCCGGCAGTGATGCACGAAAGTGTCGTGGGGCGACCGCTGATGTCGATAGCGAGCGCAGGCAAACGGCTCGTTGCCGTTGGTATGCGCGGCTTGATCGTGATTTCCGATGACAGCGGCAAAAGCTGGTTGCAGGTGCGGGTTCCGGTCAGCAGCGATCTGCTAGCGCTGAGTTTTCCCGATGCATCCGACGGCTGGGTCGTAGGCCACGATGGCGTGGTACTTCACACCGCCGATGGCGGCCAGACATGGATCAAGCAATTCGATGGCCGTGAGGCTGCCAAGGCACTGGTTGCCGATTACCAGACGCGTATCGATGCCGGCGACAAGTCGCTACAGCCGTATCTGGATCAGCTGGTGCTCAACTACAAATCGGGGCCGTCGCTTCCGCTGCTAAGCGTGTGGTTCAAGGATGCCCAGCACGGCATGGCGGTCGGACCCTTCGGCATGGCTGTGATCACCGATGACGGGGGGAAAGCCTGGCATCCCATGCTGGATCGTATCGCCAACCCCCAGTTTCTTCATCTGAATGCCATCAACGAAATCGCGGGTGATGTCTACATTGCCGGCGAACAAGGCACGGTCTTCAAGCTTGATCCACACAGCGGAAAATTCCAGCTGACCCAGACCGACTACGCCGGAAGTTTTTTTGGCATGACGGGCAACCAGGACGAGGTGATCGCCTATGGTCTGCGCGGCACCATCTATCGCAGTGCCGATCATGGCGTTACGTGGGCAAAAGTGCAGAGCCCGCTGCATGGCACAGTGACGAGCGCCGTGTATGTGCCATCGCGCAAGGCCTTTGTCTTTGTGACGGCCGCCGGTGAAGTGGCCATGGCGGATTCAGCGGTTCACGAATTTCATCTGCTGGAGCCCGCGCTGCCCACGGCATTTACTGGGGTGCAGGTGACGGCAGGCGGTGCACTGGCGATTTCGAGTCTCGCGGGCCCGAACGCCCGCGCGCTTCAGTGAGCATTCTTTGGAATAGTTGGTGGGTATGACGCCGAACGCTGAACGAATCGACTCGATGCCAGTCATCCCGAGCCGTGCGGATTTTGACTCGACATCCGGATCGAAGCTTGAGCGGCTTATCTTCAATCACCGGCACTGGATCGTGGCCCTTTGCGGGCTGCTGAGCGTACTCCTAGGTTTCGTGGCGACGAAGTCGGTCGTCAACGCCAGCTATGAAAGGATGATGCCGCAATCGAGTCCCTTCATTCGCAATTATCTGGAGAACATCGATTCCCTGCGCGGCCTGGGCAACTCGGTCCGCATCGTGGTGGAAAATCGCAAGGGGAACATTTACGACGCGGCTTATCTGAAGACCCTGCGCGAGATCAACGACAAGATCTATACGATGCCGGGTGTTGACCGGCCGTTCGTCAAGTCGCTCTGGATGCCGGTCGTGCGCTGGACCGAAGTCACCGAAGCCGGCTTCCAGGGTGGCCCGGTCATGCCGGACGATTACGACGGATCGGTCGCCAGCATCGGTCGGCTGCAAATGAATGTGGCCCGCGCCGGCATCGTGGGCTCGCTGGTTGGAAACGACCAGCGTTCGAGCACCATCTTTGTGCCCCTGCTCGACCACTATGCCGACACCGGAAAACCGCTCGATGCGCGTGCGGTACATGATGCGATCGAGCAAGTCAGGCAAACGTATTCCAGTGGCGGTATCGATATCCACGTCATCGGTTTTGCGCAACTGGTCGGTGACCTGATCCACGGGTTGCTGCAGATAGCGCTCTATTTCGGCGTTGCGGCGGCGATGGCGACACTCGCCATCTATGCCTACACGCGCTGCGTCCGCAGTACCACGCTGGTCATCATTTGCTCGCTGACCGCTGTCCTGTGGCAACTGGGCATTGTCCATCTGCTCGGCGTGGATCTGGACCCGTACTCGATCCTGGTGCCTTTCCTGATTTTCGCCATCGGCGTCTCGCATGGCGCGCAGAAAATGAATGGCATCATGCAGGACATCGGTCGCGGCACGGACTGCTATGTGGCCGCGCGGTATACGTTTCGTCGTTTGTTTCTTGCGGGTCTCACCGCGTTGCTGGCCGACGCGGTCGGATTCGCCGTACTGATGCTGATCGACATTCCCGTCATTCGCGGGCTGGCCCTCGCCGCCAGCGTGGGTGTTGCGGTGCTGATCATCACGAACCTGATGCTGCTGCCGGTCCTGCTTTCGTTCACCGGTGTCAGTCACGCCGCTGCCAGGCGTAGCCTGCATGTCGACGGCAGCCATCCGCTGGTCCGGCTGCTTGCACCCTTCACCCAGCGTCGCTATGCGATCGCTGCAGTCGTGACCGCCGCGGTTCTTGCGGCCGGTGGGTTAGTCATTGGCCAACACCTGAAGATCGGCGATCTTGATCCAGGGGCGCCGGAGTTGCGCCCGGATTCGCGCTACAACCGCGACAACGCCTACATCACCGGGCACTACCAACTCTCCACCGACCAGTTTGCGGTGATCGTCAAGACGCCGACCGGCGGTATCAGCGATTTCAAGACGCTGCTCGAGATGGACCACCTCGAGCAGCAGTTGCGCGATTTGCCCGGCGTGCAGACCACGATGTCGATCAGCAGCCTGAGTCGGCGCAACACCGCCGCGGGCTTTGAGGGCGATCCACGCTGGATGACCATCAGTCGCGATCCGTACATCTCTACCGTGGCCGTCGACAACGCGTACGTAGCGAATCCGGAGCTCGTCAATGGTGCGCGTTCTGTCGCACCGATCATGGCATTCCTGGCCGATCACAAAGCTGAAACGCTGGAGCGTGTGGTCAGGGCCGTCGAAGCTTTTGCGGCGGCGCATAACACCAAAGATCGCATGTTCCTGCTCGCCGCAGGCAGTGCCGGCATCGAGGCAGCAACCAATATTTCGGTAGAAAAAGCGAACCGGATGATGCTGCTGCTTGTCTACAGCGCAGTGGCCATGCTGTGCTTCGTCACGTTCCGCAGCTGGCGCGCCGTGGTGGTCGCCATCGTGCCGCTCATCATCACTTCGATCTTGTGCGAAGGGTTGATGGTCATGCTCGGCATCGGCGTCAAGGTGGCGACATTACCGGTGACGGCGCTTGGGGTTGGCATCGGAGTGGACTATGCGCTGTATCTGCTGAGCGTCCAGCTGACCTTGCAGCGACAGGGCTGCTCGCTGGAAGAGGCCTATCGCGACGCACTCAACTTCACCGGCAAGGTGATCGCGCTGATTGGCGTCACGCTCGCCGCGGCGGTGATGACCTGGGCATGGTCACCGATCAAGTTCCAGGCTGACATGGGCATCCTGCTGACCTTCATGTTCGTCTGGAACATGCTTGGTGCGCTCGTGCTGATTCCGGCGCTATCGCACTTCCTGCTGCGCCGCGTTGAGCTCAGGTAGCGGGAAGGTCGGCGCGATACAGATACTGCCTGAGACCTCGCAGCTGAAGTCTTGAACGTCCACGGCAGGCATGGATGGCAGAAATACAGGGATGCGCGGAACAGTGCGCACCCGGGACTGGGGAGCCGTCTACTTTCCGTTGTAGTTCGTGCCGGTATCCAACTGTTCTGCTCGCTCACTCGGCTCTGATCTCGTGCGATCCGGCGCCAGGCGAAGTCGGCCCTGAGCATGAAAATTTATTTTTGAAAGTGAGACGCACGGTCAAGGCCGCCGAAATACTGCCGTAATAATCGCGGGAGTAGAGATTCGGTTTGTCGGGTGTCCGCGAGGTTGCCTGTTGAACGAGATGCCACCTCGCTTATGGCTACAGGGAAGGTGTAGCCCTTGTTTGGCGTGTTTGGGTCATCTGCGCGGTTGCGCGTGATCCAGTGGGGCCGTCCGCTCTTGGGGCCGAATCTTTTCATCTTCATCGATTCGGGTAGGGCTGTGGCTGACAGAAACAGGCACCAGGGGAACTTACCTCACAACGCAGCAGCTCGCCAGCGGCGAGGGCCTGCATTGAGCACGCGGTTGCCTCCATAGCACGCAGCACGCAGCTGACAGCGATGACTCCGACGGCACCGCGCCGCATCGGGGTGCGCCTGACATCGGTGACATCCAACATTACAAACACAGGGGAAACTTGATGAATCATACCTATCGGCTGGTCTGGAACCGCACGCTGCGCGTGCTGCAAGTCGCTTCGGAATTGGCTTCAAACCATGGCCAGGGTGCTGCTGGCGCGGCGACCGGTCGTGAGCGCTTGCGGCCACTGCTGCTGAGCGCCGCAATCGCGCTGATGCTGGGTGTCGTGCCTGCGCACGCCGCCTCGCCAGCGATGCCGGACAACGCCGGTGGCAATGGTGGCGTGGGCGCTGGCACCCCCGGCACGCCCGGCGGTGTCGGTGGTAACGGCTATGGCGTGGCAGGCAGCGACGGCTCCAACGGCAGTGGTGGCGGCGGCGGTGGCGCCGCTGCTGCTGGTGGCAATGGCGGCGGCACGTCGGGTGGCGTCGGTGGGGCGGCCGGTGTGGGAGTCACCAATGGACTGGGAGCTGATGGTCTGGCCGGCGGAAATGCGACCAGCGCGACCGACGGCGGTGGCGGTGGCGGTGGCGGCGCGGATGGTTTTATCGGCACGGCCAGTGGGCTGACGTCCGGGCTGAACTACGGCGGTGGCAGGGGTGGCGCTGGTGGCTACGCCGGCAGCGCCAGCACATCCGGCGGTGGCGGCGGTGCCGGTGGCGACGCGGTGAACCTGACCGTCTCCTCGGGCAGTACGGCGACGCTCTCGGGCAACAACGTTCGGGGAGGGTATGGCGGCAGCAACGACGCATTCGGCGCAAGCAATACCAGTGGTGGTGGCGCGGGCGGCACGGGTGGCAACGGCGTGGTCTTCAATGGAACGGGCTCGCTCACTGTCAGTAGCGGCGGCCACATCGAAGGTGGCTCGGGCGGTTATGGTGGCTACGGCACCAAGGCGGGCGGCAACGGCGGTGCCGGCGGTATCGGTGTGATATTCACCGCAGCGGGCACGCTCACCAATGGCGGCAGAATCGTCGGCGGTGCGGGCTACAGAGGCGGCGATGCTGGTGCCGGCGGTATCGGCGGCAACGGTGGTGCCGGCGGCAACGCCGTCACCTTTGTCGCCGGCGGCACGTTCATCAATAACGGCTCGGTCCAGGGCGATTACGGTAACGGTGGCGGCTACGCCAATACCACCACTGGTGGTATCGCCGGTGTGGGCGGCGCTGCCGGAATCGGAGTCGCCTTTATGGCCGGGGGTTCACTCGTCAATAACGGCAGCATCCATGCTGGCGGCGGTGGTTATTCCCAAAGCGGCAGTAACGGTAGTAACGGCACCATGCCCAGCGTCAGCGGCGCGACCGGTGGCACCGGCGGCGCCGGCAGCAGTGGCGGCAACGGTATTGCCGGCGGCAGCGGTGTTTATTTCGCGGCAGGTGGCTCGCTCACCAATAACAGTACGGGCACCATCACTGGTGGCCTGGGCGGCTATGGCAGCTCGGGTGGCGGCGGTGGCGCCGGCGGCGTAGGCGGTGCCGATGGCGGCAACGGTGGCATTGGCGGCGCCGGCGGGACCGGCGGCAACGGCGGCACAGGTGGTAGCGGTGTCAGTGGTTCGGGCTTCATCCTCACCAACAACGGTGAGATCTTTGGTGGCAACGGCGGCATCGGCGGCAACGGCGGCGTTGGCTACGGCGGGGGCAGCGGCAATGGCGGTACAGGCGCCGGCGGCAATGGCGGCGCCGGCGGCAATGATGGCAATGCTGGCGATGGTGGTAGCGGTGTCAGCGGTTCCAGCTTCACCCTCACCAACGGCGGCAGCATTACCGGTGGCATCGGTGGCTTCGGTGGCAGTGGGGTCAGCGGCGGCTGGGGCACCTGGGGCGGCTACAACAGCGCCTCGGTTGGCGCCGGTAGTAACGGTGGCAACGGCGGCGACGGCGGCAACGGCGGTACGGGTGGCAACGGCGGTAGTGGTGTCAGCGGTGCAGACTTCACTCTCACTAACAGCGGCAGCATTACCGGTGGCGCCGGTGGCAACGGCGGTAACGGCTTGTTTGGCGGTTCCGGCGGGTACGGTGGCACCAGCTTCAGCGGGGTTGATGGCAATGGCGGCAACGGCGGCAACGGTGGTATCGGCGGCAACGGTGGCAACGGCGGTAGCGGTGTCAGCGGTTCGGGCTTCACCCTTACCAACAGCGGCAGCATCACTGGCGGCACTGGCGGCAACGGCAGCAACGGTAGCAATGCCTTCGGTGGCAATGGTGGCAACGGCAATAACGGTGGAAACGGTGGAAACGGTGGCAACGGCGGCACCGGGGGCAATGGCGGTAGCGGTGGCGCGGGTGTCAGCGGTTCGGGCTTCACCCTGACCAACACCGGCAGCATCGTGGGTGGCAACGGTGGCTTGGGCGGCAACAGTGGCGTCGGCGGTACTGCCGGCAGCGGCAGCGGCGGCCTCAACGGCAGCGCCGGAAACGTCGGCAGCATGGGCGCTGGTGGGGTGGGCATCATCGCCACCGGCGATGCCACCGTGATCAATGCCGGCACGATCAGCGGCGGCAAGGCCGGTGTTGTCAGCGGCGGCACAGCGGCCCTGGCCGACGCCATCGACTTCTCCGGCGGTGGCAACACCCTGGTGCTCGAGGCTGGCTCCATCATCAAGGGCAACGTGGTGAGCACCAGCGGCACCACCCAGGGTGGAGACACGCTGACGCTGGGCGGCACGACCAATGCCAGCTTCGATCTTTCGCAGGTCGGTGCTGCCGGTAGCTCGGCGCAGTACCAGGGCTTCAACGTCTACGCGAAAACCGGTAGCAGTACCTGGACGCTGACCGGAGCCACGACGGCGATCTCCGCGTGGATCATCGACCAGGGCACGCTGGTGCTCCCCGGTACTGCCACGACCATGAGCGATCTTGCCGGTACTGGCGGCAGCATCGGTCTGGGAGCTTCATCGCTCACGGTGGGCACGGCGAACAACACCACTTACTCCGGTGTTCTCAGCGGCACGGGTGGCTCATTGATCAAGCAAGGCACCGGCACGCTGATCCTCGATGGCATCAACACCTACACCGGTGCCACCACGCTCACGGCCGGCACGCTGGAAGTCGGTGACATCACGCATCCCACGGCCTCGATCCAGAGCGACGTCACGGTCGATGCCGGCGCTACCCTGCGCGGCCACGGCAGCATCAACGGTGATGTGACGAGCGACGGCATGGTCCGGCCCGGCGGTTCGGTCGGTGTGCTGACGATCAACGGCAACTACACCCAGAGCGCCAATGGCAGCCTGCAGATCGACCTGACGCCGACGCAGGCGTCGCAGTTGCTGGTCAATGGCAATGCCAGTCTGGCCGGTGCGCTGGATCTGATCTATGCGCCGGGCACCTACACCGCCGCCACTTACACGCTGGTGCAGGCCAAGGCGCTCAGCGGCACCTTCAACACGGTGAATGCCACGGGTGCGGTGCCGACCGCACTGAACTCGACGCTGGCCTATACCGGCACACAGGTCAATCTGGATCTGGCGGTGCCCACGCAGCCAACATCGCCGACATCGCCGACCTCGCCGACCTCGCCGGTGCAGGTCGCTCCGCAGGACGGCGCCCTGTACGGCAACCTGATGCGTAGCGTGAACCTGGCCGGGCAGCAGACGCTGGGCTCGGTGCTGGATACCGCCGTACCGACCTCTTGCGGCAATGGCGCGTCGAACGGCTCCACGCCGGGCTGCACGACCGGGGCGTGGCTGCAGAGCACTGGCACGAGTCTGTCGGTGGATGGATCGAATGGTCTCAATGCCACCAGCTTCGGCCTGCTCGGCGGTGCCGATCGTGATCTGGGAGGCGTCCACCTTGGTGTGGAAGCTGGGGTGAGCCGGATCAACGCCAATGATCCGCTGGGCGGATACGGTCATGCCGATACCGCGCATGCCGGTCTGTATGCGTTCACGCAGACCGGTTCGCTGGTGTTGTCGGGTACCGTCGATGCGGGCTACGCCAACTATCAGGTGAATCGCGCCACCGGCATCGGTCAGGCCTCGGCCAGTCCGGATGGCAGCAGCATCTCGGCCGGCCTGCAGGCGGCGTGGCCGTTGTCGCTGGCGCAATGGCAGCTAACGCCCAAGCTCGGTGCGCTGTATCAGCACCAGAGTCTGGACAGCTTCAGCGAGACGGTGGGCGGCAGCAACCCGCTGGCGTCGGCGTTTGCGGTCGAGGGCGCACGCAGCACGTATAGCTCGTTGCAGCCGTATGCCGCGGTGTCGTTTACGCGCACGTTCGAGTTCCAGGACATCCGCTATGTGCCGTCCTTCGATGTGGGTTATCGCTACGACACCCGCGGGGCGACGCCGACCGTGACCACCACCGCGCAGGACGGGACGCTGTTCGCGCTGCCGGCTGCCGCGATGGGCCGTGGGCTGACCACCGCCGGGGCACGCATCACCGCCGAAGCGGGTGCGTCGTGGAACGTGTACCTGGACTACCAGGGCATGTTCGCCAGCCACCTGAGTGACAACGCGCTGACGCTTGGCTTCACCAAGCACTTCTAAGGAAGGCAACACGCCACGGATGGCTCTATTGCCGCGCACCACACCCACCCGGGTGTGGTGCGCATGGGATGGGTAACCACTCATTCAACGGGATGGCTACGCCGCGGCTGGGTTCCTGCGTGGAAGGGCCGCCACGGCGGACGTAGCGACGGCATCCGTTGAAGAACGACTTGCCACCCCTTACATAAGGTGATGCCGCGAAGGTTGGCCGTGGACACGCGGCGTGGGTTGCACCCGGCCTTTCCTCGTCGATCGAGCTGGCTGGCGTGCACCGTTGGGGCCGCTCCCTGGCGAGCGCATTCTTTCAAAAGTGTGGACCTCGGGATGCGCTTGTGCCTGATTTGCGCGGTGTACCCCATTGAGCCGCTGCCCGGTGGCCCTCGACGGTCATGTCCATAGGGAAGCGTCGCATGGCTGTAGCATGTAGCCACTGCGGTAGCGCCGTTGCACTCAAAACACCCGAAAATTGCCAGATATGTCCGAAAATGTAAGCGCCACAGAGATCAAAGATAGCCACATACAGAGCCAGAAATCGCTAAACCCTGGTGATTGGCGCTTGTCCGTGGCCCCGATGATGGACTGGACCGACCGGCATTGCCGCTATTTTCACCGGCTGCTGTCGCCGCGGGCGCGGCTGTATACCGAGATGGTGACCAGCGCGGCGCTGGTGCGTGGCAAGCAGCTGCGGTTGCTGGAGCACAGCCAGCAGGAGCACCCGGTCGCCTTGCAGCTCGGCGGCAGCGATCCGCAGGAGCTGGCGCAGGCAGCGCGCTTTGGCGCCGAGGCTGGCTATGACGAGATCAATCTCAACGTGGGCTGTCCGTCGGATCGGGTGCAATCGGGTCGCTTTGGCGCCTGCCTGATGCGCGAGCCGGCGCTGGTCGGCGACTGCATGAAAGCGATGCGCGATGCGGTGAGCGTGCCGGTAACGGTGAAATGCCGCATCGGTGTCGATGACCAGGATGATTACGCCGGTCTGCAGCACTTCACCGAAACGATGCTGGAAGCGGGCGTCGAGGTGCTGGCGGTGCATGCGCGCAAGGCGTGGCTGCAAGGTCTGTCGCCGAAGGAGAACCGCGAAATCCCGCCGCTCGACTACGAGCGGGTCTATCGGCTCAAGCGCGAGTTTCCGCAGTTGGTGATCGTGATCAACGGCGGCATCACCACAGTCGCCCAGGTGCAGGCGCACCTGACGCAGCTGGACGGCGTGATGCTGGGCCGCGCGGCTTATCACGACCCGTATCTGCTGGCGCAGATCGAGACGGCATTGCACGGCGAACCGCTGCCGCAGCGCGACGACGTGCTGCGTCGCCTGCAGCCCTATGTGGAGGCCGAGCTGGCGCGCGGTACCGCGCTCAAGCACATCAGCCGGCATTTGCTGGGGTTGTACCAGGGCGAGCCGGGCGCGCGTGCTTTCCGCCGCACGATCAGCGAGGGGGCGCATTTGCCAGGAGCAGGCTGGGATTTGATCGAGCAGGCGCTGGCTCCATGTTCGGTAGCCGCGTGACAGTCGATCGCCGTCCGGTCAGTATTCAGCCCTGATTACCTAGGCTAAGCGTATCGGCGAGTGCCGGGCGGAACCACCACGCATGCCAACCAACAAAAATTTCATCTCGGTTCTGCTCGCATCGCTATGGTTGGGCGTTGCTGCGACGGCATCGGCGCAGTCCGCTGAGCCACCAGTGACGCTGAATCAAGCGGTATTCAACGTGCAGCGTGAAACCGGTGGCCGGGTGTTGTCGGCCGAGCCGTACTCGGTGGACCATAAAACAAGGTATTTCATCAAAGTGCTCACGCCGGATGGGCATGTACAGAAGTTGGTGGTTCCGTCCGAGCAGGGCAGGAATCCAGCTACCACTCAGTCAACCAAGAATCCGCCTGTGAAACGTGCAGGCGGCAAGGAGAAACACTGATGCGCATCCTGTTGGTGGAGGACGAGGCGCCGTTGCGCGAGACGCTGGCGGCACGCCTGAAGCGGGACGGTTTTGCGGTCGATGCGGCGCAGGATGGCGAAGAGGGTATCTACCTCGGCCGCGAAGTGCCGTTCGATCTGGCGATCATCGATCTGGGCCTGCCGAAGATGTCCGGCATGGATCTGGTCAAGGCGCTGCGCGAGCATGGCCAGCGTTATCCGATCCTGATCCTGACCGCGCGCGGCAGCTGGCAGGACAAGGTCGAGGGGCTTAAGTACGGCGCCGACGACTATCTGGTGAAGCCGTTCCATGTGGAAGAGCTGCTGGCGCGGATCAACGCGCTGGTGCGTCGAGCCAGCGGTTGGTCCAAGCCGATCCTGGCCTGCGGCATGATCAAGCTCGATACCACCGCGCAGACGGTGACGGTGGAGGGCAAGCTGGTCGACCTGACCAGCTATGAGTACAAGGTGCTGGAATACCTGATGTTGCACGCGGGCGAACTGGTCTCCAAGGCCGACCTCACCGAGCACATCTACCAGCAGGATTTCGATCGCGATTCCAACGTGCTCGAAGTATTCATCGGCCGGTTGCGGCGCAAGCTCGATCCGGAAGGCACCCTGAAGCCTATCGAGACGGTACGTGGACGCGGATACCGCTTTGCCATCCCCCGCACCGACGGCGACGACGAATGAGTCTGCGTCGCCGCGCCGCCCGCCTTCACTGGCGGCGCGCGCGGCGATCGCGACCGGATTCGTGCTTGCCGGGTTTCTCGGGCTGGTCGGCCTGACCCTGTCTCAAGCGAACAAGCAGCGCGCGTTGAGCGGGCTGCAAGAGCGCCTGCAGAATGACGCTATCGCGTACATCACCAATTTCGACGTCAACCGCTATGGCAAGCTGCTGCCGCCGGATACATCACCCGATCCGAATTTCTCGCGGCCGGGCTCCGGGCTGTATGCCATAGCGCAGGGCGAACACGATTACCGCTGGACGTCGTCGTCGGCGATCGGGCTCGATTTCAACTTCCTCACGCCGCTGGAGCCAGGTCAGAGCCAGTTCATCGGTCCGATCGATACGCGCATGGGTCGGCTGTACTACTACAGCTATGGCGTGGCACTGGATACGGCGGAGAAGAAGTCCGTGCGGTTCACCATCACGGTGGCGCAGACCGAGGATCAGCTCGAAGGCGAGAACGCGGTATACCAGCGGGTGGTGCTGATCGGGCTATCGATCCTTGGTGTGATGCTGGTCGTACTACAGCAGTTGCTGCTGCGCTGGAGCCTGACTCCGCTGCGCCGCGTGGCCAGCGACATGAGTCGGGTCGAGCGCGGCGAAAGCGCGCATCTGGACAGCCAGTACCCGCTGGAATTGACCGGCCTGACCGAACGCATCAACGCATTCATCGACAATGAGCGCGAACAACGCACCCGTTACCGGCACACCCTGGCCGATCTCGCGCACAGCCTGAAAACCCCGCTGGCGGTGATTCGCTCGCAGCTGGAATCGGCAACGGCCGAGGAGCCCTCGCGCCGTAGTGGCGTGCTCGATCAGGTGCGTCGGATGGACGAGCTGGTCGCCTACCAATTATCGCGAGCAGCCACTTCCGGTCGGCAAACCTTCGCCAGCGCCGTACCGATCGCCGGTCATGCGGAGGATCTGGTGCAGAGCCTGGAGAAGGTCTATGCCACCAAGAATGTGTTGTGCGAGTTCGATATCGATGAGGACGCGGTGTTCTACGGCGAGCAGGGCGACTTGCTGGAGCTGATGGGCAACCTGCTGGAAAACGCATTCAAGTGGGCCGGCCACCGCGTGCTGCTGGTGGTGAAGACACTGCCGTCGCCGGCGCGTCAGCGTCCCGGGTTGAGCCTGAGCGTGGAAGACGATGGTCCGGGCATCGCCGAGGACAAGATCGAACGTGTTTTGCAGCGTGGCGTGCGCGGCGACGAGCGCGTACAGGGCCACGGCATCGGCCTGTCGATCGTGCAGGATATCGTGCATGCGTATAACGGCGAGCTGGTCGTGGATCGCTCGCCTGAATTCGGCGGTGCCCGCTTCAGCGTGCGGTTGATTCCGGCCTGAAAGCCTGAGGATGCACGGAAGCTCGGGGCGTCGACCCGAGTCAGCGAGCGCAGCGGGATAGGGCCGGTTCGCAGCCTTCGGCTGGCGAGCGACCGTAAAACGCTTTCAGCAGTTCGGCCACGGCCGGCTCGGCGTCGCGCAACAAGGCCGGTTGCGAGTAGTGCAGTTCGCTGGCTACGGCAAAATATTCGCCGGCACTCTGTGCGGCATGGTGATCGATCGGGCTACCGCAATGCGGCATGTCGACGAGGCGGTCGTAAGCGAGCTGGAACTGCTCCACCCAGTGCCGCCGCGGAATATCCGTCAGCGGCGGTACCCCATCCTGGAGACCGTCAAGCAGGTCCAGCTTGTGCGCGATCTCGTGCACGACGACGTTGTAGCCGTCCCACGGCTGCTCCAGGTCCAGTTGCACATCGGCTAGCGAAAGCACCAGCGGACCTTGTTGGCAGGTTTCGTCGATCGGCACTTCATCGCCCTGGCTGGCCACGCACGTGTGCTGGTCATGATGACTGCGGCGGACCTTGAACTCACCGGGATAAATCAGCACCTCGCGCCAGCCGCGCAGGCTGCCGGGACCTTGCTGCAACGCCGGCAGACACGCCTGCATCGCGATCAGCAGCCGCCAGTAATCGTCCAGTACGGCGCCAGCGAGCGCATGGAAGCGTTTGCGGGTGAGGAACAACGTGGCCAACTGGCGCAGCCGTTGCTGTCGCTCGGAATCCAGCCGGCGCGCCAGCGGACAACCGGCCAACGCACGCCGCCACAGCGGGTCAGCGACCGGCGCAGGTTCGAGGCGTGTTCGTAGTGATTGCCACCAAGGCCCCGGCATGACGCCGGGCGCTTACTGGATGGATCCAGGCAACAGCGATTGCCAGCCAAGACGCGGCTGATGGGGCTGCGCGGGCGCCGGTGTGACACCGCCGGAGCGATCGCTGTTATTGCTGCTGCTGGAGGTGCTGTTGCTGGAGGTGTCGCCGCCGCTGCTGCGCGGGGTGCCGTCGCGAGTCAGCCCCAACGCGTCACCGCTGGAGTTGCTGGTACCACCGTCGTGCGGGATGGCGCTATCGGCTGTTGCGTGCGAGGAAGTGTCTTGATCCTGCGCGCAGACGCCTGCCGCCGCGGCACTGCTGGTGCCTGCGACGCACAAGGCGCAACCGATAAACCAAAGTCTGGCACGCATGGTGATCCAACTCCCCGACCCGCAAGCGAAGAGCTGGATCGTCTCAGAAACGCCGGCGGGGCGCCAGTGCTGCTTTTGAGCCCCCTATGACCTATCCGACGTCTCAGAGTGCGCCGCGCCGGGCTAGAATTCGGCGATGCCCATTCTGCTTCGTTTTCTGTCTCCCCATGGTTGCTGGTCAGGTACGGCCACTGCGCCGGATGCCGCCGTTGCCGTTGAGGCTGGCTGATGCAGCCAGCGCAATTGCTTGCGGCGCTAGCGCCGGGGAAGCCCCTCTCCGGTGCCAGCCTGGCTGTACAGGCTGGCGTGACCCGCGCCGCGATCTGGAAGCAGGTCGAGGCGTTGCGCGCCCGCGGCGTACCGATTGAGGCACGCGGCGCGGCGGGTTATCGACTGCCATGGCCGCTGCAGATGCTGGATGAGGGGCAGATCCGCGCCGCACTGCCGGCGTCGCTTGCTCGTTCGCTGGGGACGCTGGAGATCCACTGGGAACTCGATTCGACCTCCAGTGAATTGCTGCGACGCGGCGCCCAGGCGGCAGATTTCAGCGTGCTGCTGGCCGAAACCCAGACGGCCGGCCGCGGCCGCCGTGGCCGCGAGTGGCTGTCGCCGCCAGGGCTGAACCTTTATCTATCCTGCCTCAAGCGCTTCGAACAGGGCTTTGCCGCGTTGGCCGGGTTGTCGCTGGCGATTGGCGTGATTGTGTTGCGCGCGCTGGAGACTCTGGGCATTGCCGGTGCGGGCCTGAAATGGCCGAACGATTTGCTGGCCGTCGCCGCCCCCGATTCGCGCGACGGGCCAGGGGGCAAATTGGGCGGCATCCTGGTCGAGTTGAGCGGCGAATATCAGGGGCCATGCGCCGCCGTCATCGGCATCGGCCTCAACCTGCGGCTGACCAGCGCGCTACGTGAACAAGCCGGGCAGCCGGCTTGCGATCTGGCCACGCTGGCTGGCGGCGCGCCACCGGATCGCAATCGCGTTGCGGCCGCTTTGATTGAAGCGCTGGTCGATGGCCTGCGGCAGTTCGAGCGTGATGGTTTTGCTGCTTTCGTGGCGGACTATGCGCGACATGATCTGCTGCGTGATCAATCGCTGCAGCTGAGCGGTGCGCTCGGCGGGTTCGACGGTGTGGGTGCCGGTGTCGATGCCCGTGGCGCGCTGCAGGTGCGCATGGCCGATGGCGGCGTGCGCCTGGTCGACAGCGCCGATGTCACGGTGCGCCGCGCATGAAGATGCTGCTCGACTTGGGCAACACGCGCCTGAAGTGGGCATTGCAGCAGGGCGATAACTGGTTGGCGCAGGGCTCGGTAGCGTGGGATGAGGTGGCGCGGGACAAACAGCTGGCAGACGTGCTATCCGATGCCTGGTCCGGATTGCCGCAGCCAACAGCCGTGTATGGCGCTTCGGTGGTGGACGCGGCGCGCGAAAAGCAACTGGCTGCCTGTGTGGCCAGCGAGTTCTGGGGTGAAGTGATCTGGCTGCGTACGCCGGCCAGCGCCTGTGGTGTGCGCAATGCCTATGCCGAGCCGCAGCGGCTCGGCGTGGATCGGTTTCTGGCGATGGTGGCCGCCTATGCCGATGGCCTCGCGCCTTGCGTGCTGGCCAGTGTGGGCACCGCGTTGACGCTTGACGCGCTGGCCGCCGACGGACGCCATCTGGGCGGCCTGATCGCACCGGGACCGCAGCTGATGCAACAGTCCCTGCTGGACGCGACGGCGCGCATACGGCTGGAACGACCGGGTGACATTCTCGAACTGGCGGACAACACGCCCGACGCGGTGGCCTCAGGCTGCTGGCAGGCGGCAGCAGCGCTGGTCGAACGCTTTGCCACGCGTACGGCAACGCGGCTTGGCGGTGCGCCAACGCTGATCCTTGGCGGCGGCGATGGCGCGCAACTGGCAACATTGCTGTCGATGCCGGTTCAACTGAGCCAGGATGGTGTGCTGCGTGGTCTGGCGGTGTGGGCGGGTACGCAGGTGGCGTCGCCACGGCCCGGGTAGCCTGAGGTTGGGGGATGCCGCTCTGCACTTGGTTAGAATGGGCGGTTGCTGGCGATGGTGGGGATTCGATGTTTCTGCGTCTGCTGTTTGTACTTTTGAGCGCACTCAATATCGCGGTAGGCGCCTGGCTGCTGTTGGGTCAGCCGTATGTCCATGGCGGCAGCCCGACCGATCCTGGCGTTCAGCAACTGCACTTGCTGTCGGAACTGCCCGAACCTGCCGCGGCAGCCTCGATCCCCCGTGCGCTGGCGCTGCCGGCGGCGACCACGCCGCAACAGGCCATCAGCTACACCTGCGTTGCCCTGGGGCCATTCGCTACCCCACAGGATTTGCGCGACGCACGGCAGACGTTGGCAGCCGAGGCGACACGCATGCGCTCACGCCAGGAGCAGGCCAACCAGACCACCGGCTGGTGGGTGTATCTGCCAGCCTCCAGCACGCGCGCGCAGGCGCTGGCGCTGGCACGACAGCTCGGTGCGCACAACATCAATGACTACTTCGTGGCCGGTAGCTCCGGCGATCAGGCCAACACCATTTCGCTGGGCCTGTTCAAGGATCCGGCGAACGCGCGCAAGCGCCGGGACGAAGTGGTCGCCGCCGGCTTTCCCGCCCGCATGAGCGAGCGTAGCGAAAGCGTGCCCGAATACTGGCTGGATCTGGTAGTGCCCGACAGCGCGCGTTTCGACTGGCGCAGTCGCATTCACGGCCCCGCGGTCGGTTCGCACAGCACCAGCTGTTTTTGAGCGCGCGTCAGACTCCGGAGCCTGTTAGAATCCCCGACCTTCGCCGGCATAGCTCAGTTGGTAGAGCAACTGATTTGTAATCAGTAGGTCCCCAGTTCGAATCCGGGTGCCGGCACCAATATAGAAAAAGGCTTGCGTAAACGCAGGCCTTTTTCTTTGGAACTGAGGCAGCAATCAGGCCGCGTTGTGTAAACGGATAACGTTGCCCTGGGGGTAGTGGGATTTCATGGCCCCTCCACGTGGAGGCGCTATTGCATGCCTTCAAAGATTGACCATCGTCAATTCTTTGTCGTCATATCGCCGGCCTTCGATGGCATGAGCCGGAACGGCGGTCTCGATGGCCAGGAGATCGGCGGGGGTCAACGAAATCTCCGCAGACGCCATGTTCTCCTCCAGTCGCGAGCGCTTGCGAGTACCGGGAATCGGAACGATCCAGGACTTCTTCGCCAGGAGCCAGGCGAGTGCGAGTTGTCCGGGCGTGGCGTTCTTACCAGCCGCGATTGCCTTGAGCGCATCGACCATGGAAAGATTTTTCTGCAAGGCGTCCGTCTGAAAGCGAGGCAGGCCACTACGGAAGTCATCTGCGCCAAACGTGCTCTGCGCCGTGAACGCTCCGGCGAGGAAGCCACGCCCGAGCGGGCTGTAGGGGACGAATCCGATGCCCAGTTCCTCCAGGGTGGGCAAGACTTCCAGCTCGGGGTCACGGACCCACAGCGAGTATTCGCTTTGCACGGCTGCAACGGGGTGTACTGCATGAGCCTTGCGGATGGTCGAGGCGCTCGCCTCGGATAGGCCGAAATACTTGACCTTGCCAGCCTTGACGAGATCGGCCACCGCCCCGGCGACATCTTCGATCGGCACCGTAGGATCGACACGATGTTGATAGAACAGGTCGATATGATCGGTGCGCAGTCGCTTGAGCGCGGCATCGGCGACCGCCTTGATATGGTCGGGGCGGCTGTTCACACCCATCGGGCGTGTGCCCCTTTTAGGGGCGAGTTCAAAACCGAACTTCGTGGCGATCACGATCTTGTCGCGCAGCGGAGCGAGTGCTTCCCCAACCGGTTCTTCATTGATCTTTGGCCCGTAGACTTCGGCGGTGTCGAAGAGCGTGATGCCGAGTTCTACGGCATCACGCAGGAGCGCAATCATTTCAGTTCGGTCTCCCGCTGCGCCGTAGGCCCAGCTCATGCCCATGCAGCCGAGGCCAAGGCTGGAAACTTCGAGACCGCCGCTTCCGAGTTTGCGTGTTTTCATGATGGTTCTCCTTGCCAGTCAAAAATCGATGAGAGTTATTCGTCGGTGCAATTCGCGACTACGTAGCTGATTGCCGGCAGAGCTCGCCGTCGCTAGGTTCTGGCCGCGACCTTCGTGACCATCGCGCAACGGCGCATGTCCAGTTCGCCTTGAAGCACTTCAGGAGGCGCAGCGACGAACGCTTTCATGTAAGGCAGTTCAAAGTGGGCCGCGATATCGGACGGAGCCTTAAAGTTCTCGTAGAGAATCCAGATATCCGGGTCATCGATTGAGCGGTGCAAGTCGTAGTTGAGGTCGCCTGGTTCGGCGCGCGTGGGCTCGACCAGAGCGAAGAGACGACGCCCCAGTTCGTCGCCCAAACCAGGCTTCGCGCGGAGAAATGCAACGAGGCTGATCTGCGTGCCATTCACTGGGGTGGGCGTGGCGGAAGAGGTTTGTGCGGTCATGTTGTTTTCCTCGGAATTTCGGATTCAGGTCGCAAAATTTCTTGCTGACGGAACAGCCTTTCGAACTCGGCTTCTTTCTTGAGACTGTTCATGCGGCCTCTCAAATGATGGGTTCAATGGATGTGCGAGGCCTGGCCCATTCCACTGGGCAGCGGTCCGCTGCGATGCGGTCTGGATGCTTTGAGAAGTGCCGGGGTGATCAGGCGATCGAATAGCCACCGTCGATGAGCAGGCCGTGGCCTGAGACGAACGAGGCGTCATCCGAAGCGAGGAAGGCCACGACGGTCGCGATCTCTGCGGGGGAGCCAGAGCGGCCAGGGACGCTTGAGTTTGCGAAGGCCTCCATCGCCCCTGCGCCCGGCCAGATGCGGTCCGTCATCGGTGTGCCGATGACGCCGGGATTGACGGCGTTGACGCGCACGCCCTGCTTGAACAGTTCGATCGACGCCGTCTTGGTAAGGCCGAGGACGGCGTGCTTGCTGGCGATGTAGAGGGCTGCGTTGGCAAAGCCGATGACGCCACCCATGGACGCATTGTTGATAATGGTGCCACCGCCTTGCTCCAGCATGGCCTTCGCTTCGTGCTTCATCGACCAGAAAACGCCACGGACATTGGCGTTGAAAATGGCGTCGTAGACTTCATTCGACTGGTCCAGGAATGGCGTGAACTCGCCTTCAGTGCCTGCGTTATTGAAAGCGACATCGACCCTTCCGTAGGTCGAGATGGTCTTGGCGACCAGATCCATCACGTCCTGTTCGATATTGACGTCGGCGACGGCAGCCGTTGCTTCGTGACCTTGTTTCCTGATCTCGGCGACGAGCGCCTCGATCTCGGGGCGGGCGCTGACCACAACTTTGGCTCCTCGGCGGGCGAATTCGATGGCCGTCGCGCGACCGATACCGGAACTTGCGCCGGTAACCAGTGCGACTTTCCCGGATAGTGTTTTGGGTGCGACGAGATTGCTCATTTATTTCTCCATATTCAACAGGTTGGACAGCAAAAAGACGGGTAGCGGACTTCCTGCTCATGCCGTCGCGACTATTCTGGAGATCGAAATTGCTGTGATAAAGTCGCTAATCATTGGTACTGTGATGAATGGAGCTCATCAATGGAGACAGCCGAACTGGCCGAGCTTGCCGCGTTTAACGCGGTGGCAAGGCACCTGAGCTTCCGCAAGGCGGCCATCGAACGAGGTACATCTGCCTCAGCGATGAGCCATTCCATACGTGGTCTCGAAACCCGGGTGGGCGTACGCCTTTTTCATCGAACCACGCGCAGCGTTTCGCTGACTGACGCCGGTGAGATGTTGTTTGCCCGATTGGGCCCGGCACTTTCGGATATTCGAGCAGCCGTTGACGAGCTGAACTCATTTCGCGCCACGCCGTTCGGTACGGTCAGGATCAATGTTCCGAATTCGATTGCCCGCTTCGTGCTCGGCGATGCGATGGAACTGCTTCTGAAGCGCAATCCTGGATTGAAATTGGAGGTGGTCGCCACTGACACGCTGGTTGACATCGTCAGGGAGGGCTTTGACGCGGGAATCCGCTTCGGCGAACGTGTTTCGCAGGACATGATCGCGGTTCGGATCAGGTCGAAGTTCCGCTCTACCGTCGTCGGTTCGCCCAGCTATTTCGAAGGCAGGCAAGTTCCGACGGCGCCGCATGATCTACGAAATCACTCGTGTATCCGCTATGCCTTTCCGAGTGGCACGATTTTCCCTTGGGAATTCTCCAAGGGCGGCGAAACCGTCCAGGTCGAAGTAAACGGCCCGTTGACGCTCGATAGTCAGGAATTGATGGTGGATGCCGCAGCGCGAGGACTGGGCCTCGCCTATGTCGGGAAAGATCGAGCTGAGCCTTACCTGCACGACGGTCGACTCAAAGCCTGTCTCGAAGACTGGTGCTCCCTCGAAGAGGGACTCTTTCTCTATTTCTCCAGCCGCAAGCATCAATCAGCGGGGCTTAGAGCGCTTATTGACGCAATGAAAGCATAGCTTTCGGATTTCTTCGTGACGCTGCCCAGTTCACCCATCCGGCCGATGACGTGACGCTATGCGCGCCGGGGACTTGTCGCGACACGCAAAATCACTATCGGGATCTGGTGGGCACGTATTCCCGACTGGTAGCCGATCGGGTAGAGCGGTGCTGGCGCCGCTTACCGTCAACGATGGCTGGAATGATCCAGACCATGCATATCGTGACCAACGCCAGCAGGACCATGCTGAGCATGTTGAGCCAGACCGCCCCAGTGGATGACAGGAACGGGGCCGCGATGGCGATGGCGAACGCGCCGGTGGCGATGTGGAATGAGGGCCAGGCGAGATAGCTGTCGTTCCGTACGGCGGAGCCACAGCCAGGACATGACGCGGCGTGACTGCTGACGTCGCTCCCGCAATTCAGGCATACGATCAAAGCCATGTTTCCCTCCAAACCCGTTGCCATAAATAAAGTGTTTCAGAGCCACCGCGATACTTCGCCGGAAAGTGGGCAGGTGTCTCGATGTTTTGTGCCGTAGTGGTAGCGGCGGCATGGCGCCCAAGTGCCGGGTGAAACGTGGCCCAGCTCTGTGTGCCCTGGGCCACGGGATAGGTTGCCTGCGCCATCGACCTGGCCCCGCGACGGGATGCGCTTGGTTGAGCCACTTGTGACGTTCTGCGCGCTACTTTGCTGCGATCGAGATGTGGCGCTCTGCGCAGCGGCGGCGCCGCGAAATGGCGCGAGGCAGCGGCCTGGCGCGATGTCAGGGGCGCTTCAACAAGTCGATCGGCTGTGTTTGTCTGGGACATGATCGGCAGTGAAGCAAAAGCTTTGCCAACCGCCCCGGCGGGCTGGAAAAGGTTCGAGGCAAGCTGCAACGCTCTCCACGGCATGGGCGAGCGGGCCTGCCGACCCGCGCAACAGCGCATTTATTCGACCAGCCTTGAGCGCGGGTGAAACCCGGCCGCTGCGCGGCGGGGGCGGGCCCATTCCGGTAAACTTCGAGAACTACGCGAGTCAGTGTGTCGTGAGTGCCTTTCTCTCGCTGGCATGGTGCCGTGCGTTCAGGAACTTTGGCGCACGCCACTCTTCGTCGGATGTCGCCGTATCGACATCCACCGCACACACGATGGCTCTGGCCTGCGATTGCCGGGGTGCAACAGGCAGGTAGACAAGGTATGAGCGAACAGATCGTTTCATTGATAGGCGTGCCGACCGATATCGGTGCCGGACATCGCGGCGCGTCGATGGGGCCGGAGGCGCTGCGCGTGGCCAATCTCGCTGCGCGGCTGGAGCGTCGCGGGATCAAGGTGATCGATCGCGGCAACCTGCACGGACCGTTCAATCCGTGGCAGCCGCCGCAGGATGGCTATCGTCATCTGGACGAAGTGGTGGCCTGGAATACAGCCGTCTATACGGCTGTCCATCAGGAGCTGCAAGCCGGTCGCGTGCCGATCATGCTGGGTGGCGATCACTGTCTGGCGATCGGCTCGATCTCGGCGGTGACGCGTCATTGCCACGATGAGGGCAAACAGCTGCGCGTGCTATGGCTGGATGCGCATACCGACTTCAACACGGCACACGCCACGCCATCGGGAAACATCCACGGCATGCCGGTGGCTTGCCTGTGTGGCAATGGTCCGGACGAGCTCATCGGACTCAGCGGCGACACGCCGGCGACCACCGCGGATGTGTTTCGCTATATCGGCATCCGCTCGGTGGACGAAGGCGAGAAGCGGCTGGTACGTGAGGCGAACATCGCTGTGTTCGACATGCGCTACATCGACGAGGTCGGCATGAAGCGCGTGATGGAGGAGGCGTTGGCCGGTATGGATGAGAACACCCATCTGCACGTGAGCTTCGACGTCGATTTTCTCGACCCCAGCATTGCGCCGGGTGTTGGCACCACCGTGCGCGGTGGCCCGAATTACCGCGAAGCGCAGCTATGCATGGAGATGATTGCCGACACCGGTCGCCTGGCCTCGCTGGATATCGTTGAACTGAATCCTGCGTACGACAAGCGCAACCAGACCGCGAAGCTGGCGGTGGATCTGGTCGAATCGCTGTTCGGCAAATCCACCCTCCTACGCTGATTGTCACGAACCAACGAAACCACAAGCGAACACCATGCAGACTCGCGTATTGACCGGCATCACCACCACCGGCACACCCCACCTTGGCAATTATGTGGGCGCTATCCGTCCAGCCATCGAAGCCAGTCGGCGCGCCGACGTCGATGCGTTTTTTTTCATGGCCGACTATCACGCGCTGATCAAGAGCGATGACGCAGCACGGATCGAACGCTCCCGGCTGGAGATCGCCGCAAGCTGGCTGGCGGCCGGACTCGATCCGCAGCGGGTGACGTTCTACCGGCAGTCGGATATCCCGGAAATTCCCGAATTGACCTGGTTCCTCACCTGTATCGCTGCCAAGGGCATGCTCAATCGTGCGCACGCCTACAAGGCGGCCGTGGACAAGAACACGGAGAGTGGCGATGACGCCGATGCCGGCGTCACCGCGGGCCTGTACATGTATCCGGTGCTGATGGCCGCGGACATTCTCGCGTTCGATGCGCACAAGGTGCCGGTGGGGCGCGACCAGATCCAGCACATCGAGATGGCGCGCGACATCGGTCAGCGTTTCAATCACATCCACGGCCACGACTTCTTCGTGCTGCCCGAAGCGCTGATCGAGGATCAGGTGGCCACGCTGCCCGGCCTGGACGGTCGCAAGATGTCCAAGAGCTACGACAACACGATCCCGCTGTTTGCCGGCGGCAAAAAGCAGCTGCGCGAGACCATCATGCGCATCGTCACCGATTCGCGCACACCGGGTGAGCCGAAGGACCCGGATAGCTCTTCGCTGTTCACCATCTTTCGCGCGTTCGCCAATGAGGCCGAGACGGCGGAGTTCCGGCAGGCGTTGCTGGATGGCCTCGGCTGGGGTGATGCGAAGCAGGTGTTGTACGAGCGCGTCGATGCGGATGTCGCGCCCATGCGCGAGCGCTACGAAGCGTTCATGGCCGATCCATTGGCGATCGAGGAGGTCCTGCAGCAGGGTGCGCAGAAGGCGCGCATGATTGCCACGCCGAAGATCGCCGCGTTGCGAGATGCGCTGGGCCTGCGCTCGGCTGGCACCGCCACGACGTTGGCAGTTGGCCAGCTCAAGGCGCCAGCGAAGCAGGGCAAATTGCCGCGCTTCGCCAGTTTCCGTGATGCCGATGGTAGCTTTCGTTTTCGCCTGTTCTCCGCGGAAGGCGAGGAGCTGTTGCTGTCGATGCCGTTCGCCGACCCGAAGGCGGCCGGTGCGCTGCAGAAGCGCCTCAGGACGTTGGGGGCGGCCGGTGCCGTGTTGCAGATCCAGTCGCAGGGCATGGCCCTGGAGCTGGATGGCGAGCCCGTCGCCAGCACGCCCGACTACCTTGATGAGCAAGCACGTGACGAAGCCTTAAGCCAACTGCGCGAGGCGCTGGATCAGCTTGCCACGCAGGATTGATGTGCAGGCCCCGAGCCTGATGGAGTGATTGATCGATGCGTTACCTTGCCATCCTGCTGCTTGCGCCGTGGCTGTTGATACTTTGCTGGGTTTATTGGACCTTTCCGAGAAATCTGCCGAAAACCGCGGGGCGGCGCATTTTCGATTTCGTCGCGTTGCTGCTGTCGGTGATCGCCACGGGGGCGAGCGCGTTGTTCGGTTTCGACATGGTCGCGTTGCCCGCCGCCGGACAGCTGGGTCGCGCCAGCGGAGCCATCTGGCAGCAAGTGGTGCCCGCGCTGTATGGCTACGGCGCGTTCATTGTGGTGCTGGTGCTGGCGATGCTGCTGCGCTACGCATACTGGGGGCGGCGTCGCTGATCCGCCTGTCGCCAGGTGCACGCGTCCATCACGCGTAAACCTGGCGGAGTGAGAGAATACGCCTCATGTTGCCGCTCAAATATCTCCAGGCGTATCCAGCCACCTTGCAGGACAAGGTGCGGCTGCTGATTACCCAGCAGCGTCTTGGCGAGCACCTGGCGCAGCGTTATCCGGCTCGCCATGCCGTGCAGAGCGACAAGGCGCTGTACGCCTACACGATGGGGCTGAAACAGCAGCATCTGAAAAACGCACCGGGCATCGACAAGGTGCTGTACGACAGCAAGCTCGATGTGGTGCAGCGCGCACTGGGCCTGCACACCGCGATCTCGCGCGTGCAGGGCAGCAAGCTCAAGGCGAAAAAGGAAATCCGCGTGGCCGCGTTGTTCAAGGCAGCGGCGCCGGAGTTCCTGCAGATGATCGTGGTGCACGAACTGGCGCACCTGAAGGAATCCGATCACAACAAGGCATTTTACCAGCTATGCACCTATATGCTGCCGGACTACCACCAGTTGGAGTTCGATCTGCGCATGTATCTGACCTGGCGTGAACTGCCGCCGCCAATCGAATGATGTTCCACGGGGGCAGTCTGCACTGCGCTCGAACGAGGAAAAGTGATGGATAGTGCGGCACTACAGAAATACTTGCTGCGGTTGTTCGAGCGGCACGGTGTCGAACTGGAAGCGGACGAGGATGGCTGGCTGGTCACCGACGACGACTTCCCTGCCATTCGTGCCGAGTGGCATGAGGGCAGTGCGGGTGAGCCCGGTCGCCTCGATGTCGATGTGGTGTTGAGCGAGGAACGCCGCATCGAGGAAAGCTTTGCCGGGGTCGGCGGCGGTGACGTCGGCTGCCGCGACGCTTTGCACACGTTCGAAAAAAGTGTCTTCCACCTGCTGCTGGCGGCGTGCTGGTATGTCACCGACGATCGCCGGATGCGCATCACGGCGTGGGATATCGGTGTGCGCACGTGGGACGTGTTCATCGGCCCGTTCACCCTGCGTGGCGCCGACGAAAGCACCGTGCACATTCCGCCCGAAGCGCTGACGGCGATCGAAGCGGCCATGACGCGCGAGGCACTCACACCGGAGCTGCATTGGCTGCGGCTGGTTCATCAGCACGGAACGGATGGCGACGTACGTTGTGAGGCGCTGTTCGACAACGAACCGTGGACGGCAGGAACCCTCGCCCTTGATTCCGTTGCGTGGCCATTGAGCGAACGCGACTACAGCGCCCGTTGCTTCATGATGCTGGACGTGCGCGACTACTGATCCGTGCCTGGAAAGTCGTGGCATGAGCGTGGCGTCATGAAAATAAATGGGGCGCCCGAAGGCGCCCCAATATCCACATGACCACTCGGCTTAGTTGGGCTGGGCCAGATCGTCCAGCATCGCCTTGAGGAAGCGTGCGGCTTCACCGCCAGTGGCGGCGCGATGGTCGAACGTCACCGACAGCGGCATGCGGCGATGCACTTCGATACCGCCCATCACCGCGACTACGTCGTGGCTGAGCTTGCCGGCGCCAATGATCGCGACGGTCGGCGGTACCACCACCGGTGTGGCGTAGCGGCCAGCGAACATGCCGAAGTTCGACAGGCTGATGGTGTAGCCGGACAACTCCGAGGCCGGGATCGAACGATCCTCGACCTGCGTGCGCAGGCGCTTGATCGCGGCGCGGATGCCAGCGCCATCGAGCACATCGGCATTGCGCAGTGCGGGCACGAACAGGCCGTCGTCGGTGTCCACCGCGATGCCGATGTCGACATGCGGGTGCAGCGTGCGGGTGAGGTTCTTGCCGTCGAACCAGGCGTTCAGTGCCGGCACGCTCTTGCAGGCAGAGACAATCGCGCGGATCAGGCGGGCGGTGATGTCCTGCTTGCCGATCCAGGCGTGCAGGTCGGCGTCGTCAACCAGGGTGGTCGGCACGACCTGGGCATGGGCATCGGCCATCACGCGGGCCATGTTGCGACGTACGCCCTTCAGCTGCTCCGGCTGGCCGCTGGCATGCGCGCTTGGCGGCGCGGTGCGCACCGGCTTACCTGCGAGCGACACGGCCGTGCGCGGAGCGTCGGGTTGTGGCAGTTCGGGAGCCAGATGGCGACCCGCGGAGGCAGCTACGGCACGCGCCGGGGCCGCACCGAGTGCGGCCGAACCGTTCGCGGCAGCCTCCTTCACGTCCTTCATGGTCACCACGCCATCGGCGCCGCTGGGGCGCACCTGGGCCAGATCGACCTTGAGCTTCTTGGCCAGCGCGCGCACTGCCGGTACCGCCTTCACGCCACCGATGCTGGCAGCCTGCTCGACGTGTACGTGGCTGCCGCTGACCATCGCGCCGACCACGGTGCCTTCGTCTGCGCGATCGGCGTTCTTGCCATTGCTGTCGATCTCGCCGCCCTCATCGGAGGCGACGACCTTGTGGCTGTCGTCCGGTGCCGCGCTGCCGACGCTTTTCTTCGGGCCGTGGTGGTGGCCGGTCGATTCGGCTTCGGCGCGCTGCTTCGCATTCGGGTCGGGCTCGAAGTCAGCCAGTGCAGCGCCGGTTTCGATGATGTCGCCGGCGGCGCCGTGCAGCTTGACGACCTTGCCGGTATACGGCGAGGGCACGTCGACGACGGCCTTGGCGGTTTCCATCGAGCACAGCGGGGCATCCAACTTGATGCTGTCGCCCACCTTGACGTGCCACTCGACCACAGTGGCGTCGGGCAGGCCTTCGCCGAGGTCGGGCAGGTAGAAAGTCTTGATATCAGCCATGAGCGGAATCCAGAGTGTGTTTGATCTTGGTTTGATTTGGGCCCCCTCCCCTGCTTGCAGGGGAGGGTTGGGGTGGGGTGCTCTTTGCCTGGAGTTTCAGATCAAGATCTTTACCCCCTCCCAGCCTCCCCCTGCAAGCAGGGGGAGGAGCAAAGGGCTTTAGCTGGCGGCCAGCGTACGCTTCGCCGCGTCAACGACGCGTTCCACACTGGGCAGGTATTTCATTTCCAGGCGGAACAGCGGGATGTGCGTGTCGAAGCCGGTAACGCGCTCGACCGGAGCGAGCAGGTCGTACAGGCATTCCTCGGCGATGCGTGCGGCGATTTCCGCGCCAAAACCCGCGGTCTTCGGTGCTTCGTGCACGATCACGCAGCGGCCGGTCTTCTGCACCGATTCGGCGATGGTGTCGAAGTCCAGCGGGGTCAGCGTGGCGACGTCGATCACCTCGGCGCTGATGCCTTGCTGGGCCAGCTCGTCGGCGGCCTCCAGCGCTTCCTTCACCTGTGCGCCCCAGGTCACCAGGGTCACGTCGGTGCCGTCGCGCAGCACGAAGCACACGTCCAGCGGCAAGGCCTCACCGTCGTCAGGCACCTCTTCCTTGTACTGACGGTAGATGCGCTTCGGCTCGAAGAACATCACCGGATCCGGATCGCGGATCGCGGCCAGCAGCAGGCCGTAGGCACGCGCCGGTGAGGACGGCATCACTACGCGCAAGCCCGGGATGTTGGTGAACAGATGCTCGTTCGCTTCGGAGTGATGCTCCGGCGCGCGGATGCCGCCACCCCACGGTGCGCGGAACACCGCTGGCACCGTGATGCGGCCGCGGGTGCGGTTGCGCATGCGCGCGGCATGGCAGGCGATCTGCTCCATCATTGGGTAGATGAAGCCCTCGAACTGCGCTTCGGCGATCGGCTTCATGCCCATTGCGGCCATGCCGACGGTGACGCCGGCGATGGTGGTTTCGTCCAGCGGCGTGTCCAGCACGCGCAGCTCGCCGAATTTTTCCTGCAGGCCCTGGGTGGCGCGGAACACGCCGCCGTTGACGCCGACGTCCTCGCCCAGCACCACGACGCTTTCGTCGCGGGCCATTTCATAGGCGAGCGCCTGGGTGACCGCTTCAATGAGAGTGATTTGTGCCATGACTCAGTGACCCTTCTTGGATTCGAGCTGGGTTTCAAGTGAGAGGACGTAGTCGCGCTGTTTGGCGAGATCGGCAGGGACTTCGGCGAAGATGTAGTCGAACATCGCCGTCACTGGCTGCGTCTTGGTTTCGAGGTAAGCATTTACCTCGTTGTCCATCCACTCGTCGCACTCGGCCTTCCAGGCTTCTTCCTTCGCGTCGTCCCACACGCCCTTGCCGACCAGCCAGTTGCGCAGGCGTTTCATCGGCTCGCGTTCCCAGCCATCTTTCACTTCCTGCTCGCCACGGTAGCGGCGGGCATCGTCGGCGGTGGTGTGATCGCCCAGGCGATAAGTCACCGCCTCGATCACGCTGCCGCCGTTGCCGGTGCGTGCACGCTCCAGCGCATCTTCCATCGCCTTGCGCACGGCGATGATGTCGTTGCCGTCCACCTGGATCGAAAACAGGCCGGCAGCGATGCCTTTCTGTGCCAGCGTCGGCGCGCCGGTCTGGATCTTGCGCGGTACCGAGATCGCCCACTGGTTGTTGACGATCACGGCCACCAGCGGCAGGTTCTGCGCGCCGGCGATGTTGATGGCGCCGTAGAAGTCACCCTTGGACGAGCCACCGTCGCCGATCGTGCAAACCGCAACGCGCGGTTCCTTGCGGATCTTGAAGGCGAGCGCGGCGCCGGCTGCGTGCAGGCACTGCGTGGCGATCGGCACCGACCAGGCGAAATCGTGGCGTGCCGGTTCTTTCTGGTAGTCGTTGCCGCGCTCGTCGCCGCCCCAGTACATGTACACCTCGCGCGGCTGCACGCCGCGATAGAGCTGGGCGCCGTATTCGCGGTAGCTCGGTGCATAGACGTCTTCCGGTCGCATCGCGCTGCCGATACCGACATGCGCCGCCTCGTGGCCGAGGCAGCTGGCGTAGGTGCCGAGCTTGCCGGTGCGCTGCAGCGCGATCGACTTGGCGTCGAACACACGGGTCGACAGCATCAGCTTGTACAGCTCGACCATGTGCCCGAGATCCTTGGCGAATTCAGGCAGGTCATCACGGACCTGCTTGCCCTCGGCATCGAGGTATTGCAGGTATTCAATTTCAAACTTGGCGGCGATGGTCACGACTCGCTCCGGGGTGGGGAATGAGGGGAAAAACCTGGAAGATCGCGCGCTCCGGCAATTCCGGAGGCGCGCAAACGACCGAACAAGACCGCTCTTGATAACAGGCCGGCATGTTGCGCTGCAAGGTACAGCGCAGCATGCGTGGGCGTACGGAAGTTGGACTTTCCAGTAGCCAGAAGGGCTTGCGGCCGTTTGCGGTGTTGACGGGGGGCGATTGCATTTGCCCCTCCCCCTGCTTGCAGGGGGAGGTTGGGAGGGGGTGGCTTTTTTACCTCGCGAGCAAGAGCGACCCCTCCCCAGCCCTCCCCTGCGAGCAGGGGAGGGAGCACCACACGGTCGCGGAAGTTGGGATGAGCATGGGCGAATCCCAACGCCTTGGTGCGGGGTTGTTGGGGTTTGCACCCCAACCTACGCGTTAACATGCGGTCTTTTATCGGCGTGCGAAATCCATGAGCGAGAACCAGCGTGAGCTTGAGGCGGGTATCCAGACTGATCTTGACGGTCAGATGACATATGGCGGCTATCTGCATCTGGACACCTTGCTGTCGGCACAGCAGCCGCTGAGTCAGCCGCCGCATCACGATGAGATGTTGTTCATCGTGCAACATCACGTGGCCGAGTTGTGGATGAAGCTGCTGATCCACGAGCTGCGGGCGGCGGTAGCGCATTTGCAAGTGGACAACATCGATGCCTGCCTGAAAATCCTGGCCCGGGTGAAGCAGGTTCAGCGTCAGCTGTTCGAGCAATGGGCGGTACTGGAGACGCTGACCCCGTCGGAGTATCTGGAGTTCCGCAACGTGCTGGGGCCGTCGTCCGGTTTCCAGTCGCTGCAGTACCGGCAGATCGAGTTTCTGCTGGGCAACAAGAACGCGGCGATGCTGAAGGTCTTTGCGCACGACCCGGCCGCGCAGGCGGCACTGCACAAGGTGCTGGAAGCACCAAGCCTGTACGACGAATTCCTGCGTTACCTGGCACGCCGCGGTCATGCGGTGCCCGCGGAATTGCTGGACCGCGACTGGGCACAGCCCTACCAGCGCAATGAGGCATTGCTGCCGGTGCTCAAGCGCATCTATGAGGATCGTGCGGAATTCTGGCCGGAATATCACATGTGCGAGCAACTGGTGGACGTGGAGGGAGGTTTCCAGCTGTGGCGTTTTCGCCATATGAAAACGGTGGAACGGATCATTGGCCATCGTCGCGGCACCGGCGGCTCGTCCGGCGTGAGCTTCTTGAAAAAGGCGCTCGAGCTGGAATTTTTCCCCGAGCTGCTCGACGTGCGCACTGTGCTGGGTGGTTAAGAACCTGCTTATGATCTCCCCGTAGCTCGCAACCCTTCGGGACGGGCCTGTTTGCGCGCAGGCCGGCGTCATCACTCGGTCGTGTACGGACGTACACTCCCTCATTCTTCCTTGGCCTGCACGCAAACAGATTCCGGCGCGGGCTACGGGGAGATCATAAGCAGGCTCTGTCGTGCTGCGCTGCATTTGACGCCGCGCGCGGCCAGCGGTTAAACCTAATGAATACGAATCACGACTCCGGTCTGCATGCGATGTGCCGACCTGAGACTACCCAGGGGAACTCATGAACCAAGCTACCGAGACGAGCATCGCGCCTGATTATCCGCAGATGCTCGGCCATCCACGTCCACTGTGGATGTTGTTCATGACCGAGTTCTGGGAGCGCTTCGCGTTCTACAGCGTGAGCTGGGCGTTGGCCTTATACATCGTGGCGCACTTCTACAATGGCGACCCGGCGGGGCAGGCGTGGGCCGCGCAGATTTTCGGGTCCTATACGGCGCTCATCTATGCCTCCAGCATCTTTGGCGGCTATGTGGCGGACAAGGTGATCGGCTACCAGCGCTCGATCCTGATCGGCGCGCTGGTGATGGCGATGGGTCTGTTCGCCGTGATGTTACCGAGCCGGGATATCTTTCTGTTTGGCCTGGCGATGGTGATTGTCGGCAACGGTCTGTTCAAGCCGAATATTTCCTCGATGGTCGGGCAGCTTTACGGCCGCAACGATGATCGCCGTGATCGGGGATTCACCCTTTTCTACATGGGCATCAATGGTGGCGCGCTGCTGGCACCGCTGCTGACAGGTTGGCTCGCCAGCTATTTCACCGACACGCCATTGCAGCAAAACTACAAGCTAGTCTTTGGCGCTGCAGGCGTCGGTATGCTGCTGAGCCTGTTCTGGTTCTGGTTCGGTCGACGCGGCCTGCGCGGCGTCGGGCGGCCTGCGCCCGAGGCAGCCAGTCGGATGCGCGTGGTGTGGGTGCTGCTCGGCGTCGTCGTCACGGTGCCGCTGGTGTATCTGCTGCTGGCCTACGTCGGCGCGAACGGTCTGCAATTTGTGCTCGGGCCCTTGTTCGTCGCTGTCGCTGTCATGCTGATTGTCGAAGCTATCCGACATGATCGCGTGCAGCTGGATCGCGTGCTGGCGATGTTGATCATTTTCGCTTTCAGCGTGCTGTTCTGGATGTTCTATTTTCAGCTTGGCACGTCGTTCAACTTCCTGGCGGAGAATCTGGTCAACCGGCAGATGTTCGGTGGCTGGATGTTCCCGGTCGGCTGGTTCCAGTCAGTGAGCCCGCTGGCGATTATTGTGCTGGCGCCGGTGGTAACGCTGATCTGGGCCTTTCTTGCGAAGCGCCACAAGGAGCCTTCGATCCCGCGCAAGTTCGGTCTGTCGTTGATCTTCAACGGGCTGGGATTCGCTGTGCTTGTCTATGCGCTTGCCCGCTTGATCGACGGCAACGGGCTGATTCCGTTCTGGCCGCTGACGCTGTGCTACGTGCTGCAGACGGTGGGCGAGCTGTGCCTGTCGCCGATCGGCCTTTCGATGGTGACCAAGTTGGCGCCGCCGCGGCTGGTCGGTCTGGCGATGGGCGGCTGGTTCCTGTCGCTGGCGGTAGGTGGCAACCTTTCCGGTTTGCTGGCCGGCCATATCAGTGGCGAAAACGGCATGACGGCCGCTTCGGCGCTCTCCGGCTTCAGTTTCAGCTTCTGGCTGCTGACCGGGGCGGGCGTGCTGTTGTTGGTGATCTCGCCATTGATCAACAAACTGATGCATGGCGTGCGCTGATCGGTGCTGAAGGCGGGGCATGCACGATCGCCCCGCCCGCTATTTGTTCTTGCCGATCCGCCAGCAGGCTTCAAGAAAAATCCGTCGGTCCGGCTCGCTGTCAATTTCCGCTGCGAGGCGCCGCACAAGAGCATCCAGGTCGCCGCCGCCTTGCGCGGCCCGACGCACCAGGTGTCCGGCCACGGGCCCAATGCTTCTGGCGAGTTCCACCTCCAGCAGGCGCAGATGCGCCGCATCGACGCCGCCGGGCGGATGAGTGGTCTCGATTGGCTCAGCCGCTCGCGATGGCCCCTGTTCGGCGGGAATGTCGTGGGCGGCGTAGCGGCCAAGGGCAGTATCGAGGTGATCGCACAGCCGATCGATGTGGGGTTCGAGTGGCAGCGGAAATGCATCCATCCAGTGTTGTGCGCTGAGGAAGTACTCCAGGCTCTTTGATGGCAGCACATCCTCGATCCGGAACGGCAGGATCGGCAACTGCTTGTGCACGGCCCGCTCCACCTCGCGCCGCACCTGGCTTGAGTCGTTGCTGCTGCCGGAGAAAACCAGAACCATCAGCCGCGCACTGGAAATCGCATCGATGATTTCAGCGGCCCAGTCGGCAGCCGGGGATACGTCGCGCGGCGCGATCCACACGCTGATGCCGCGTGCTTCCAGGCGCTGCACGAGCGCGAACGCCGCTTCCCGATCCGGCTGCGAATAGCTGACGAACAGATCGTGCGCCATAGGTCAGCCACCCAGCATTTTCAGCGCCTTGTCCAGGCTCTTGCGCATGCGGTTGAAGGCAGCCGACAACGCCGCTACTTCAGGCCCTCCGCCAGTCGGGAATTCCGCGGCGGCGGTATCGCCGAGGCTCACCTGGTCGGCAATCCGCGCGATCCGGCGCACCGGGCGGATGACCAGCACGTAGAGCGAGGCGTTGACGACCAGCCATACGCTGACAAGCATCGCGGCGATGGCGGTGAGCACATCGTTGCGCACGTGCGCCGCGCTAGCCTCGGCGCTGGCGAACGGGACCGAGACGATCTGCGCGCCGACGATCTCGTTGGGCTGCCAGCCAAATCCGTTGTCTCGGCCATAGCGTGCGAGCATCGTTGCCGGTGCCACCGAAGGCAGGCTGTGACAGCTCAGGCAGCCGGCATCGACATGGATCGGGCGCGCCAGGTAAAGGGCGCTACCCATCGGCGTGTCGCGTATCCCGCTCACTTGCCTGGTGCTGCTGTCGTTGCGGAAGCGCTGCACGATGTCCGCCTCCCAGTCCATTGCGCGGTCGCGTGGATTGGTCGGGTTGAGCGTGGCTTCCTTGTAGGAATAGTCGGGGTGCTCTTTGTGCAGCGTGAGGAAGTTCTGCGTCGCGGCATAGAACGGCACGCTCTGGGGGCGGAACGCAGTGACCATCTTGTCGTCGAGCAATGGCCCGATCTCGGTCTCGGTGTAGGAGCGGATCGCCGCCGCGCTGTCCAGCATCAGACCGGCCTGGGCAAGCACTTCGCGCGTCGCGTTTTCCTGCAGCGTCGATGTGACAACCAGGGAGATCGCGGCCATGCCGAGCGCGAAGGCGACCAGCAGTATCAGGTTGATCCGTAGCAGCATGCTCGGCCCCCCTTTACCGGAGCAGATCCACGGACCCGGCCCCGATGGTGTTCATGGCTGATGGAGCTTCAGTGGCGTCCTTCGGACGTGCCGCTCATGCCATCTTGGAAAATCATGACACAAAGCGCTGCGTAGGGAGCTGGCCCGACTTGCGCGTGCCCCCCAAAGCAGGGGTTTGTCACCCTTGCGAAGGGCGGGTCGCCCGACGGGCCGGACGGAGATTCAACCCGCGCGTGGCTGCAGCTTGTCGAGGATGCGGGTGAGCCATGCACGTTCTTCGGCGTCGAGTTTCGCCAGCACCTCGCGTTCGCGGGCGCGGGCCATCGGCGCCACCTCGTCGTGCATGTCCCAGCCCGCCTCGGTCAGGCTCAGCACCGAGCGGCGCTTGTCATCGTCGTGGGTCACCCGATTGACCCGGCCGGCTTCGACCAGCCTTGCCAGGGCGCGACTTACCGCCACCTTGTCCATCGCGGTGCGCTCGGCCACCTCTCGTGCGGACAAGCCGTCGAAACGCGCCAGCACCGCCATCACGCGCCACTCGGTCACCGAGATGTCATAGCGGCGTTGATAATCGTCGGCAATGGCCTGGCTGATCGTGTTGGACAGGATCGACAGCCGGTACGGCAGGAAATGCTCCAGCTGCAGCGGCGCGTGCTCGGCGGTGGCGGGGGCGGGTTTGCGGGGAGTCGACACTGCGGCGGTGTTCCTTGCAAATGGTTTCATATGTAACTATAACGTAGTCCTTAGCGAATCCTTCGCAAGAGTCCGCTCATCCTGTGCGGACCACACCAGCTTAGCTACAACTCATCGCAGGAGAGCGCCATGAACGCCCAGCCGAATCTTGGCATGCAGGTCACCACGTTCGAGAACCCGATGGGTATCGACGGTTTCGAGTTCGTCGAATTTGCTGCACCGGCCGGGCGCGCCGGCGAGTTGCACGACATGTTCAAGCGGATGGGCTTCACCGCCGTGCTCAAGCACAAGGCGCGACCGATCACCGTCTACCGTCAGAATGGGGTGAACTTCCTGGTCAACGAAGATCCCGATTCCTTCGCCGCCGATTTCGCCAAGGCGCATGGCCCCAGCGCCTGCGGTTTCGCAATCCGCTTCAAGAAGCCGTCCGCTGAGGTGCTCGCCACCGTGCTGGGCAATGGCGGTGAGGCGGTCGATCACAAGGAAGCGAGCAAGGCGGTGAATGCGCCGGTGGTCAAGGGCATCGGCGACTGCATGCTGTACCTGATCGATCGCTACGGCAGCGCAGGCAGCATCTACGACGCCGACTACGCACCGATTCCGGGTGCCGATCAAAACCCGAGCGGCTTCGGTCTCACCTTCATCGACCATCTCACGCACAACCTCTACTTCGGCAACATGCAAAAGTGGTCGGACTACTACGAGCGGCTGTTCAACTTCCGCGAGATCCGCTACTTCGACATCAAGGGTGCCAAGACCGGCCTGGTGTCGAAGGCGATGACGGCGCCGGACGGCATCGTGCGCATCCCACTCAACGAATCGAACGATCCGAAGTCGCAGATCAACGAATACCTCGACGCGTATCACGGCGAAGGCATCCAGCACATCGCCTGCTTCACCGACGATATTTACGCGACAGTGGAAGCGATGCGCGAGCAGGGCGTGGAATTCCTCGATACACCCGATGCCTATTTCGAAGTGATCGACGAACGCGTGCCGAATCATGGTGAAGACGTGCCGCGTCTGGCCAGGAACAAGATCCTGATCGACGCCGACCTGGAGACCAAGCAACGCAAGCTGCTGCAGATCTTTACCCAGAACGCAATCGGCCCGATCTTCTTCGAGATCATCCAGCGCAAGGGCAACGAGGGTTTTGGCGAGGGCAATTTCCAGGCGCTGTTCGAGAGCATCGAGCGCGACCAGATGAAGCGCGGCTTCTTGTGATGTGAATAGCAATTCTCCGCAACCCTTCGACTTCGCCTGCAGAAAGCGCAGGCTACGCTCAGGGCGAACGGCAAGTTTCTCCACACCGTTCGCCCTGAGCGTAGCCGCGTAGCGGCGAAGTCGAAGGGCAGTCAGGCGAGCAAGCCAACGATCGGCAAGGAAGCCAGGAAATGGAATTCACCCTGTACATCCTCGAGTGCGCCGATGGGACGTTCTACGTCGGCCATACCGACGATCTGGGCAAACGATTGGCTCAGCATGATGAAGGCAAAGGCGGCATCTACACCTCAACACGACGACCGTTGAAGTTGATCCACAGCGAAGGGTTCGAGACGCGCTACGAAGCTTTGACCATGGAGCGCAAGTTGAAGGGCTGGAGCCGGGCCAAGAAGCTTGCCTACATGGCAGGTGACTGGGCGGCGATCGGTGCACTGGCCAAGGGCAAGCATAGGCATCAACGTTCGCACTGAGGGGCTTCGACTCTGCTTGCTGCGCAAGCTACGCTCAGCGCGAACGGGGGTTTGGAACGGTTTCGCAGAATCAGGATAATTGTCGAAATGAACTACCAATCCGGCTTTGGCAACGAATTCGCCAGCGAGGCGATCCCAGGCGCGCTGCCGCAAGGGCAGAATTCGCCGCAGCGGGTAGCGCATGGCTTGTATGCCGAGCAGCTATCCGGCACCGCGTTTACCGCCCCGCGCCACAGCAATCGACGCAGCTGGCTGTACCGCATCCGGCCCGCAGCGGTGCACGCACCTTTCCAGTCATTGGCGCACGCCACTTTCCACAACCGCTTCGACGAAGTGCCACCCACGCCGAACCAGCTGCGCTGGAATCCGCTGCCGCTGGCGAGTACGCCGACCGACTTTGTCGATGGTCTGGTGACGCTGGCCGGCAACGGTGGCGCGGGCGAGCAGGCGGGTATCGGCATTCACGTCTATGCGGCCAATCGCTCGATGCAGGGGCGCTTCTTTTACGACGCCGATGGCGAGCTGCTGATCGTGCCGCAACTGGGCAGGTTGAGGCTGGCTACCGAGCTTGGTGTACTCGACGTCGAGCCGCAGGAGATCGCGGTGGTTCCACGCGGCGTGCGATTCCGCGTGGAGTTGTTGGATGCGGAAGCGCGCGGCTATGTGTGCGAAAACTTCGGCGCGTTGCTGCGTTTGCCGGATCTTGGCCCGATCGGTTCCAACTGCCTGGCGAATACGCGCGATTTCCTCACCCCGCACGCGGCATACGAAGACATTGAAGGCGCGTTCGAGCTGATCGCGAAATTCCACGGCACGCTGTGGTCGGCGAAAATCGGTCATTCACCGCTGGACGTGGTGGCGTGGCACGGCAACTACGCGCCATACAAATACGACCTGCGCCAATTCAACACGATCGGATCGATCAGTTTCGATCATCCCGATCCGTCGATCTTCACCGTGCTCACTTCGCCCAGCGATACGGCCGGCACCGCGAACATCGATTTTGCGATCTTCCCGCCGCGCTGGCTGGTGGCGCAGCACACATTCCGGCCACCGTGGTTCCACCGCAACGTGGCCAGCGAGTTCATGGGTCTGATCACCGGTGTATACGACGCCAAGGCCGAAGGCTTCCTGCCCGGCGGCGCGTCGCTGCACAACTGCATGAGTGGGCACGGGCCGGATGCGGCCACGTTCGAGAAGGCGTCGCATGCCGACCTGTCCAAGCCGGACGTGATCGGTGGCACCATGGCCTTCATGTTCGAGACGCGCAAGGTGATCTGCCCGACGCAGCAGGCACTCGCCTCGCCGCAATTGCAGGGCAACTATTACGAATGCTGGCAGGGCATCGCCAAGCATTTCGATCCATCGCAGGCATAAGCCGCCACATCGTTTGGTCTGGAGAAACACATGAAGTTGGGAAGTCTCAAAGAGGGCGGCCGCGACGGCACGTTGATCGTGGTCAGTCGCGATTTGACGAAGGCGGTAAAGGCCAGCGGCATCGCGTCGACATTGCAGGCTGCGCTCGATGACTGGTCGAATAGCGCGCCGCGGTTGAATGCGTTGTCCGAAGAGTTGAACGCGGGCACCGCCAGCGGCGCATTCGCCCTGGACATGAGCGCGCTGGCGTCGCCATTGCCGCGTGCGTACGAATTCGTCGATGGCTCAGCCTATCTGCCCCACGTCGAGCGCGTACGCCGCGCCCGCGGTGCCGAAGTGCCGAAATCGTTCTACACGGATCCGCTGATGTACCAGGCGACCAGTGCGGGCTTTCTCGGTCCGCGCGATCCGGTGGTCGTATCCAGCGAGGAATACGGCATCGACCTCGAGGCCGAAGTCATCGTGATCACCGACGACGTGCCGATGGCCGTGACGCCGGTGCAGGCATCGGCGCACATCCAGCTGATCGGTCTGGTCAACGACGTAAGCCTGCGTGGGCTGATCCCGGGCGAACTGGCCAAGGGTTTTGGTTTCCTCCAGTCCAAGCCGCGTTCGGCGCTGTCGCCGGTGCTGGTGACGCCGGACGAGCTCGGTGACGCATGGCAGGGCGACAAGCTGCATCTGCCGATGCGCACCTGGTTGAACGGCGCGTGGTTCGGCGAAGCCGAGTGCGGCGTCGACATGCAGTTCAGCTTTGCCGAGCTGGTGGCACACGTGGCGAAGACGCGGCCGTTGACCGCCGGCACCATTGTCGGCTCCGGCACCATCGCCAACGAAGACACCGGCAAGGGTGCATCGTGCCTGGCCGAACAGCGCACGGTCGAAACCCTGCGTGACGGCAAGCCGACCACGCCGTTCCTGAAGTTCGGCGACAGCCTGCGCATCGACATTACCGATGCCGCTGGCCACAGCATCTTCGGGGCCATCGAGCAGCAAATTGCGCCGCTGCGGCCTTGATCTGTCTGTGCCCATGGCCGCATCCTGGTTGGCGCAGTAAGCTGATAAACCATGCATGACGGCGTAGTGGTTGCCTGCCATGCATCACGGCGCTATCCCTACCCCAACTAACCAGCCAAGGAATTCCCATGTCTCAGGTCACGCTCAAGGGCAATCCAGTCAACGTCGATGGGACGTTCCCCACGGTTGGCAACAAGGCGCCGGACTTCACGCTGGTCGGCAACGACCTTGCCGATGTCCCGCTGGCCCACTTCGCCGGCAAGCGCAAGGTGCTGAATATTTTTCCCAGCGTCGATACGCCGACCTGTGCGATGTCGGTTCGTCACTTCAACGAGTCAGCCAGCAAGCTCGACAATACGGTAGTGCTGTGCATTTCGGCCGATCTTCCATTTGCGCAGGCCCGTTTCTGCGGCGCCGAAGGGCTGACCAACGTGGTGAACCTGTCTACGTTGCGCGGGCACGACTTCCTGCAGAATTACGGTGTGGCGCTCTCCTCCGGACCGCTGGCAGGTTTGGCCGCGCGTGCCGTAGTTGTGCTGGACGATCACGACAAGGTGATCTACACCGAGCTGGTGGGCGAGATCGCCCATGAGCCGAACTACGACGCGGCACTCGCTGCGCTGAAGTAATCTGCATCGCCAGGACGCGATACGTCCTGGCTTACTGAGCACACCGCCGCGATGAATGCGTCGATACCGAAGCTGGAAGGTTCACGTATCCGTCTGCGGCCATTGCGCGCTAATGACGCGGATGCGCTGTATGCGTTGCATAGCGACTCCCAGGTCATGCGCTACTGGAGCCGTACGGCCTGGACCGACCCTGCCGAGTCGATCAGTCACCTCGCGCGCATGGCGCAGGCCGAACGGGATGGCGACATTCCCTGGGCGATCGCCCGACGCGAAGACGACGTGTTGATCGGCAGCATGAGCCTGTTCCAGATTATTCCCGAGCACGCACGAAGCTTGTTCGGCTATTCCCTGCAGTCCGCGAGTTGGGGCAACGGTTTTGCCCTGGAGGCGGCGAGGCTGGGGTTGGCTCATGCCTTTTCTGCACTGGGCCTCGAGCGCATCGAGGCGGATATCGATCCCGCCAACCAGCCATCCAGACGGCTGGTCGAGCGGCTGGGCTTCAAGCAGGAAGGCTTGTTGCGCCGCCGCTGGAAAGTCGATGGTGTATGGTCCGACAGCGTGTGGTACGGCTTGTTGCGGGAAGAGTTTTCCGCCGCCTGAAGCGGGCATCAGCGAATGATGCCGACGATCGGTAAGCCGCAGAACCGTGCCTGCGGGAGTTCGCTCAATCCCAACCCTGCCCGCAGGCTGCGGCCGATCCGCTCGGCGTAGTCGCACATACGTTCGGCGAACTCCTTGTCGAGTACCTCATGGGTGGTTTCGCGCCATAGCGCCAGCCAGTGCGTGAAATGCTCGGCGCGGATCGATTGCTGCCGGTGGGCCGCCATCGGGTTGCCGCGATAGCCGCCTCCGCGCAACGCTACCGACGCCCAAAACGAGGTGAGCAGGCGCTTATGTTCAGCCCAGTCGTGCACGACCGGGTTGAACACCGGGCCGAGCAGCGGGTCCATGCGCACCTTCTCATAGAAGCGCTCGACCAGGATGGCGATGGAGGATGCGTCGAGCAGTTCATCACGCTGGGTCATGGGTGATCGAATCGTTGATGGTAGGGGAGCGTGCGGGATCGGCGCGCGGCTCGCCGTAAGTGGGATCTTCCAGCAGCGGCACGATGCCCGGGTTGTCCAGATCGTCGAACTGCTGGTGGTTGACTGCCCAGAAGAACATCGCCACGGCCACCAGCACACCGAGCATGGTCAATGGGATCAGGGCCAGCAGGATGTTCATGCGTGTAGTACCGGTGATGCCGCAGGCGTGGCGCGGCCCACGCGCAACGCGTTGAGCACAACCAGCAGCGAACTCAGCGACATGCCAATGGCGGCCAGCCACGGTGGCACGAACCCGAACGCGGCGAACGGCACAGCCAAGAAGTTGTAGGCCAGCGACCAGCGTCGGCTCTGGGTGACCACGTGCTCTACCTGGCGGGCGATCGAGCGTGCCTGCACGAGGCCGTCCAGACGTCCATCCAGTAATAGCAGGTCAGCATGCGCCTGTGCCAGCTCGGAGCCGTGGCCCAAGGCCGCAGAAACATCCGCATCCGCTAGCACCGGCGCATCGTTGCTTCCGTCGCCGACCGCCAACGTGACACGGCCGCGTTGGCGCGCCGCCTGCAGCCGCTGCAGCTTGTCGGTGGGAGACTGGCGGCCGTGCGCGTCGTCGATGCCCATGCGCGCGGCAAGCGCGGCCACGCGTGACTTGCTGTCGCCACTGGCGATCACCAGCGCGATGCCGTCATTGCGCAACGCGTCGAGCGTGCTCTGTGCGTCATTGCGCAGTTGTTCGTCCAGATGGAAGGCGGCGATCGGGCCATGCTGATCAGCCAGCAACAGTGCATCGGACAGGTTTGGCGATAACGCGTGTCCGCTCGGCGCCAGCGCGAAATCGGCGTGCCCCAGCCGCAGCATGCGGCCGTCGACTTCCCCGCTGATGCCGGCACCGGCAACGACCTGTACGGCCTGGACCCGTCGTGGCAACCCGTGCTGGCGGGCAGTGCTGGCCAGTGCGCGTGCCAGCGGGTGCGAGCTTTCGTGTGCCAGTGCGGCGGCCAGCTGCAGCACGTCGCCGTGATCGTTGCCATGCAGCGGCTCGATCGCCGCAGCGCCCAGCTGCGGCACGCTGAGTGTGCCGGTCTTGTCGAACAGCGCATAGTCGACCCGTGCCAGCGCGGTCAGTGCGCTGCTGTCGGTGACCAGCACGCCGCGCTCGGCCAGCACCCCAAGCGCGCGGGTCAGCGTGGCCGGTAGGGTCAATGCGAACGAACAGGGACACGCAACCACCAGCACCGCCACCGCCGCCTCGAATGCGCGCGCTGGATCGACCAGCAGCCAGCCCACTGCGGTCAGCGTGGTCAACAGCAGTACCCGGCCGACAAAGCGGCCGATCTCGCGTTCGCTAGCAGGCGTGGACGCGACGCGTGCCTGACGCGTGCGCGTGCTGAGCTCGCCCAACCGCGCAGAAGCAGTCGCCGCGCCGCTGTGCTCCACGCGCAACTCAGCCGGGCCGGTCAGCAGCATGCTGCCGGCGATCAACCGTTCTCCGCGGTAACGCTGCACGGCACGGGATTCGCCCGACAGCAGTGCCTCATCCACTTCGGCCATGGCGTTTTCCAGTACACCGTCTGCCGGCACCATGGTGCCCTCGGCAATATGCACTCGATCTCCGGCGACCAGTTCGATGGCGGCCACCGTTTCGAGACTGCCGTCAGCACACCGACGTTCTGCCAGCAGAGGCGCGGCGTCGATCACCGCATCGCCGAGTGCGCCGCTGCGATGACGCGCACGCAACTCCACATAGCGCGCGGCCAGCAGAAGGAACACAAACATGCTGACCGAATCGAAGTAGATCTCGCCGCTGCCGCGCAACGTGTTGATCGTGCTGGCGGCGAATACCAGCAGTACCGCCAGCGACACCGACAGGTTGATGCCCAGCTGGCGGCGGCGCAGTTCGCGCAGCGCGCCGGTGTAGAACGGCATGGCCGAATAAAACACCATGGGCACGGTGGACAGCAGGCTCAGCCAGCGGAACAGGCCGCGGGTAGTGAAATCAACGAAGTCGACGACACCGATGTAGATCACGAACGCATAAGTCATCACCTGCATCGCGAACATGCCGGCGACCAGCAGGCGCTTCAGCGCATCGTTTGACTCGCGCGAACGGGCATCGTCGATGCTGTCGTGGCGTAGTGGCTGCGCCGTGCAGCCGCTGCTTTTGAATGCATCGAGCAGGCCGGGCAGGGAAGTATGTTGCTGGTCCCAGACCACCCGTACGCGTTTGGCCGGTGCGTCGATGGCCACTCGCTGCACACCGGGCAATCCGTGGATGAGCTGCTCCAGCCGCAACATCTGCTGTGCGCTGTGCAGCCCCATGACACGAAGTGCGATCTCGCTGCGTCCATCGCGGCGAGTGTGCAACACCTGCGCAGCGAGTTGTGGATGAGCCCACGCCGCATAGGTATTCATGGCGAAGCACTACGACTGCTGCGGCTGCTGACCGGAACTCCGAACACCGTGTGTGACGTATCCACCGGGATATCGGCGTGACGTGCGCTTACCACGATCAGCCACACGCACCCGGCCAGCGATGCGATGAAAACCACCACACCAAGCCACAGCACCGGCTGGCAATACCAGGTCGATGCAGTGGCGAAAGCGCGAGCGTCACGGCGCGGCATCATCTCGGTGCGACAGGTGATAGACATAGGAGGCCAGTACACGGATCTGATCATCGCTGAGGCGTGGGCTCCATGCCGGCATGTGACCCTGCCGCCCGCCGCCGATGGTGGTTTCGATATCGGCCACGCTGCCACCATGCAACCAGATGTGGTCGGTGAGGTTGGGCGCGCCGAGCGCCTGGTTGCCCTTGCCATCCGGGCCGTGGCAGGCCGTGCAGATCGCCTTGAAGGTCGGCTCGGCAGCCTTGGCCATCACTTCGTCGTGCGGTGAATCGGAGAGGCTGAGCACGTACTGCGCGAGATTTTTCACGTTGCTCTCGCCCAGGCTCGACCATGCCGGCATCACACCGCCGCGACCATCGTGGATGGACGCCATGATGGTTTTGCCGTCACCGCCATACAGCCAGTCACTGTCGGTGAGGTCGGGTGCGCCGAGTTTCTGATTGCCCTTGCCGGCTTGGCCATGGCAGGCGGCGCAGTTGTCGCCGAACAGCACCTTGCCCATTTGCTGGGCTGCCGGATCGCCGGCGAGTTGCTCGACCGGATAGAGATTGAAGCGCTTCATCTCCTCGGCGAGCGGCGCATCGTTGCTGGCCACGTTGCGCGCCAATTCACCATGCGAGGTCCAGCCCAGCACGCCCTTGAAGTTGCCAAATCCGGGAAACAGCGCGAGGTACGTAAAGCCGGCCACAAACATGCTGCCCGACAGCAGCAACCACCAGCGCGGCAACTTGTGTACACCTTCGCGCAACTCGCCATGGCCCCACACGTGGCCAGTGGTGCCGTCGGGTAGCGTGGGTATTTTCACCCGCGGCCCCCACAGGAAAAGGAACAGCGAGATGCTCAGGTTGATCACCACCAGGGACATCACCCACAACGACCAGCCTGTGCTCATGGACGATACTCCTGGGTGTCTGCCGGGCTACCGGCATGATGTTCGTCAAAGTCTTCTTGCGTCGGCAACAGCGCCATTTGGTCAAAGGTGCCCTGATGATGTTTGCGCCAGGCCCAGACCCAGATGCCGATGAAGGTGATCATCATGGCCAGGATGAAAGCGCCAGCTACCTGTCCCCAGATCGGGTTCATGGCGCGCCTCCATCGCTGGCTTCGGCCGAGTTCGACGAGGTCGGCTCATTCTTGATGCCCAGGCCTTGCAGATAGGCGATCAGTGCATCCATTTCGGTCTTGCCGTCGACGGCGGCCGGCGCGCTGGCGATGTCCGCGTCGCTGTACGGATCACCCAGTCGGCGTAGCGTGCGCATGCTGGCCTGGATCTGCGCTGCATCGAGTTTGTTGTCGGCCAGCCACGGAAAATGCGGCATGTTCGACGCGGGAACCAGCTGCTGCGCATTCATCAGGTGCATACGCTGCCAGTCATCGGAGTATTTGCCGCCGATGCGGGCCAGATCCGGCCCGATACGCTTTGAGCCCCACTGGAACGGACGGTCATAGACCGATTCGCCGACGGTGGAGTAGTGACCGTAGCGTTCGGTTTCGAAACGCAGTGCGCGGATCTGTTGCGAATGGCATAGGAAGCAGCCTTCGCGCACGTAGATGTCCCGGCCAGCCAACCGAAGCGGGTCGTACGGCAGGACGCCGGGCGGCGCCTTGATCGTATGTGCCTCGATAAACAGCGGGGTAATTTCTGCCAGGCCGCCGAGCGAAACCATGATCGCAATCATGACGCCCAGCAGGCCGACGTTTTTTTCGATGATTTCGAAATGCTTGTATGCCATGTCGTGATCCTCAACCGGCGGCCGGCAATGGGGCAGGTATTTGATGCGACGTGGGTTCGGGGATCGGCACCGGAATCGGTTTGATCTTCCGGGCGCGCGCATCTGCCGCGGTGTGCCACAGGTTCCACGCCATCACCACCATGCCGAGCAGGATCAGCAGGCCGCCGGCCCAGCGGATCAAATACATCGGCTTGATCGCGATCAGGCTGTCGAGGAAGGAGTACGTCAGCGAGCCGTCCGCGTTGGTGGCGCGCCACATCAGGCCTTCGGTGATGCCGGCTGCCCACATCGAGCAGATGTACATCAGCGTGCCCATCATGTGCAGCCAGAAATGCAGTTCCATGCCGCGCTTGGAGTGCATCGCCGGGCGGCCCAGTGCGCTAGGCGCCATCGAGTAAAGCGAGCCGATGGTGATCATCGCGACCCAGCCGAGCGCACCGGAATGCACGTGGGCGATCGTCCAGTCGGTGTAGTGCGACAGCGAGTTCACCGTCTTGATCGCCATCATCGAACCTTCGAACGTGGCGGCGGCGTAGAACACCAGCGACATCACCATGAACTTCGCGGCGGGATCATCCTTCAGTCGCCACCACGAGCCGTTGAAAGTCAGCAGGCCGTTCGCGGCCGAACCCCAGCTCGGCATCAGCAGGATCAGCGAGAACGCCATGCCCACCGACTGCACCCAGTCCGGCAGCGCGGTATACATCAGGTGGTGCGAGCCGGCCCACATGTAGACCGAGATCAGCGCCCAGAAATTGACGATCGAGAAGCGATAACTCCACAGCGGCTGCTTCGCCTGTCGCGGCACGAAGTAATACATCATGCCGAGGAAGCCGGCGGTGAGGAAAAACGCGACCGCGTTGTGGCCGTACCACCACTCCACCATCGCATCGACCACGCCCGAATAGATCGGGTACGACTTCCACATCGACACCGGCAACACGAGGCCATTGACGATGTGCAACAGACCGACCGCGATGATGAACGCGCCGTAGTACCAGTTCGCCACATAGATATGGCGAATGCGTCGACGGGTCAGGCTGGTGAAGAACACCGCGCCGAAACTGACCCAGACCACCGCGATGAGAATGGCGACAATCCACTCCGGCTCGGCGTATTCCTTGCCGCGGGTTGCGCCCAGCGGCATCGACACCATGGCAAGTATGCAGATCAGCTGCCAGCCCCAGAACGTGAGCTGCGCCAGGCCGCCTAAGGCCAGCCGCGCCTGACCGGTACGCTGCACCACGTAGTAGCAGGTGCCCATTAGCGCGCAACCGCCGAACCCGAAGATCACGCCGAACGTGTGATCCGGGCGGATGCGGCTGAAAGTCAGCCATGGGATATCGAAACTCAATCCAGGCCACATCAACTCGGCGGCGGCGTAAACGCCAACCGCCATGCCGATGATTCCCCATATGGCGGCACCCAGCACAAACTGGCGTACCACCCTGTCGTTGTAATACTCGGTATTCGGCATGTCGCGCCCCGGTTGGTTATGCGCGCCATTTTCCCGATCCCGTAGAGCGGCTCGCTGATATGGATCAAGCAGCTGCGACCATACGACTCAGTTGTGCCGTGGTGTGATGTCGCAGCGCTTTGGGGGATGCCGATCATGGTGACGGCGGGCCGCAAAAGCTGCCGCTACTGAGGCGCCAACACGGGCAAAAAAAAAAAGCCGGGCAAATGCCCGGCCTCTCTTTGGTTGCTGGGGTGACTCGGCTTACTTCGCCGCCATCAACGCAACCGTCATGTCGAGCATGCGGTTGGAGAATCCCCACTCGTTGTCGTACCAGCTCAGCACTTTCACCAGCGTGCCGCCCATGACGCGGGTCTGGGTGGCGTCGTAGGTGGAGGAGGCCGGGTTATGGTTGAAGTCGATCGAGACCAGCGGCTTGGTGTTCACCGCCAGGATGCCCTTCATCGAGCCGTTGGCGGCTTCGTTGATGGCGGCATCGATTTCTTCCTTGGTCGTTTCGCGCGCGGCAACGAAGGTCAGGTCGACCACCGACACGTTGATCGTCGGTACGCGCATCGCGAAGCCGTCCAGCTTGCCGTTCAACTTCGGCAGCACCAGACCCACCGCAGCGGCAGCGCCGGTCTTGGCCGGGATCTGGCTCATCGTGGCCGAACGCGCGCGGCGCAGGTCGGAGTGATAGACGTCCGTCAGCACCTGGTCGTTGGTATACGAATGGATGGTGGTCATCAGGCCGTGCACGATGCCGATTTTCTCGTCCAGCACCTTGGCCAGCGGCGCGAGGCAGTTGGTGGTGCAGCTGGCGTTGGAGATCACCTCGAGCTTCGAGGTGAGCTTGTCGTCGTTGACGCCGATCACGAACGTGCCGTCGATGTCATCGCCACCCGGTGCGGAGATGATCACTTTCTTGGCACCGGCATTGAGATGCGCGCCGGCCTTCGCCTTGGTGGTGAACAGGCCGGTGCACTCGAGCACCACGTCCACACCCAGCTCGCCCCAGGGCAGTTTGGTCGGGTCGCGCTCGGCGCAGACCTTGATCTTGTCACCATTGACAACGAGGAAGCCGCCTTCGGCACTCACCGCGCCCGGGAACTTGCCATGGGCGGTGTCGTACTGGGTCAGGTGCGCATTGGTCTCGGCGTCACCGAGGTCGTTGATCGCCACGATCTGGATTTCGCTGGTGCGGTTCGATTCGTAAAGCGCGCGAAGAATATTGCGGCCAATGCGACCGTAACCGTTGATGGCAACCTTGATGGCCATGGGACAGCGTCCTCCAGAGTGATGGGTAGCAGCCGCGGCTGGCGGCCGGTAAAACCGCGATTTTACAGACAAACCGCGCCGGGCGCTTGGGAACGGCCCGCCGGATCGGCTTGGAGGCTGCGCAGACTGCACGATCACCGGGTCGGGCGGGTCGTGCGAGCATGTTTATCAAGTTGCCATTTGGCTGTGGCAGACTCCTGCGACTCACTCGCCGGAACATCAGCCATGCCTGCTACACATCGCCTCAGCACCGCCTTGCTCGCCCTTTTGGTTATCGCGCCGGCCCAGGCTTGGGGGCCGCTTGGTCACAGCGTGGTCGCCGAACTTGCGCAGCGGCATTTGAGCCCGGCCGCCGAAGCGGAAGTGGAGCGACTGCTGGCACCGGACCACACGCGCTCGCTGGCTGATATTGCCAGTTGGCCCGATCAGATCCAGGACGACCCGGCGCGAGCGGATCTGTGGAAGCAGACGCGTCCCCTGCACTACATCGATTTCCGTTACGGCGATTGCAACTACACGCCACCGCGCGATTGCGCGGACGGTCTGTGCGTGGTCGCCGGCTTGCAGCATTACGTGGCCGTGCTGGGTGATCCCAGCCAGTCCGATGCGGTGCGCGGCGAAGCGCTGAAGTTCGTGGTGCATTTCATCGGTGACATCCATCAGCCGCTGCACGCCGGCTCGCGCGACGACAAGGGCGGCAATACCTATCAGGTACAGTTCGAAGGCAAGGGCACCAATCTGCATAGGGTTTGGGACTCAGGCATGCTGCTCACCCGCGGCCTCGACTGGCAGGCATACGCGCAGAAACTCGATGCGCGCGGCCAGGTGTCGCTGCCGGCGCCGATCGCGCCGCTTGATAATCCCTACGCACAGTGGGCCGAGGAATCCTGCCGGATCACCGCCGAGACAGGCTTCTATCCGAACGACCACAAGATCGACCAGGCCTACGTCGATGCTGAATTGCCGGTGGCCGAACTTCGTCTGCGCGAGGCCGGCCAGCGACTGGCCGACGTGCTGAACCGCACACTGCAGGGCCCAGCGGCAGCACCGGCCAATGGCACCCAAGGCGCGCGCCAATAGTTCTGCTAGTCTCCGAAGATCACCACCAACAAGCCAGCGATGACTACCGAAACCCCCACGCGCCGTACCAAGATCGTTGCCACCCTGGGCCCTGCTACTGACGTTCCAGGCATGCTTGAAAAGTTGATCGCCGAAGGCGTCGATGTGGTTCGCCTGAACCTCTCGCACGGTCTGCCGGACGATCATCGGGCGCGTGCCAACGCTGTGCGCGTGGCGGCTGCCGCCGCCGGGCGCGAGGTCGGCGTGCTGGCTGATCTGCAGGGGCCGAAGATCCGCATCGAGACGTTTGCGAACGGGCCGGTGGAGCTGCTCGATGGCGCCCACTTCGTGCTGGACTGTCGCCCCGACGCACCGCCTGGCGATGTCACGCGGGTCGGCGTTAGCTATTACGATTTGCCGCAGGACGTACATGCCGCAGACGTGCTGTTGCTGGACGACGGACTGATTGCGCTGATCGTGCTGGAAGTGGTCGGTGCCGAAGTGCGTTGCCAGGTGCTGGTCGGCGGCAAGCTGTCCAATCGCAAGGGACTCAACCGCCAGGGCGGCGGACTCTCCGTGACGGCGCTGTCGGACAAGGACAAGGCCGATATCAAGCTGGCCGCCGAGATCGGCGCGGATTTCCTGGCGGTGTCGTTCGTGCGTTCGGCCGAGGACATGCATCAGGCGCGTCGACTGCTGCACGAGGCTGGCGGCAACGCGGCGCTAGTGGCCAAGATCGAGCGTGCCGATGCGATCCCCGTGCTGGGCGAGATCATCGACGCTTCCGACGTGGTGATGGTGGCGCGTGGCGATCTCGGTGTGGAGATCGGTGATGCGGAACTGCCCGGTCTGCAGAAAAAAATTATCCGTGAAACCGTGCAGCGCAATCGCGCCGTGATCACCGCCACGCAAATGCTGCAATCGATGGTGCGCTCGCCGATCCCGACCCGCGCCGAAGTGCTCGACGTCGCCAACGCGGTGATCGACGGCACCGATGCTGTGATGCTGTCGGAAGAAACCGCTGCTGGCGCACATCCAGACAAGGCCGTGGCCGCCATGCGCCGAATCTGCCTCGGTGCCGAACGCCAGTTCGAGCCGAAGGAGGATCTGACCGCTGCCGGACACCGGCTGGATCGCACCGATCAGGCGATCGCGCTGGCGGCGATGCTGCTGGCCGGCGAGCTTGGCGTACGCGCGATCGTCGCGCTGACTGAATCCGGCGCCACCGCACAATGGTTGTCGCGCTATCGCACGGCGGTACCGATCTACGCGTTGTCACCGCTGGCCGATGCGCGTCGCCGCATGCTGCTGCTGCGCGATGTGCGCCCGGTCGAATTCACTCGCGGCGGTCAGAGTTCAGCGGCGACCGCGCGTGCTGCTGTGCAGCAGCTGTTCGCGCAAGGTCGCCTGAGCGAAGGTGACCGCGTGATCCTGACGCATGGCGACCACGTCGGCCAGGGTGGCGGCACCAATACGCTGAAACTGCTATCGGTCGGCGCCGACGGCATGGTCGAGTGCCTGCGCGATTTGTGAGGCGGTACGGTTTTCCGGCTGGGTTCGTGGTTACTTTTTTTGGCACTGCCATCGATCGGCGTGACGATTACACTTCGATCATTGTCGTCAATCGCGTTTTGCACAGGAGATCGCCATGAAATCGATATTTCGTCCGCTTCGACAGGGCCTGTTGTTGGCCGTGGCGCTGGGCTTCGTGGCGCCGGTGCTGGCGCAGTCGCGCAAGGTCGATCAGCAGGATCTGTATCGCTACTGGATCCTGCTCAATACCAGCGTCAAGATGGATTCGCCCAATAGCGGCTTGAACCTGGACAAGCCCGGCTGCGCCGCGGTGACCTATACGGTCGGTTCCGACGGCGTGCCGATGAATGTGCAGCTGGTGAAGCTGGCGCCCAAGAGTGATCTGGGCCCGGCGGCGCTTAGCGCGGTGTCCAATTTTCGCTACGGCCCGGCGCTGACCAACCGCATTGGTGCGCCAATCGACACCTATTACATCGTGCCGTTCAATGCGCCCGAGGATAAGGCGCAGCGCCAGCAGTTGCTGGATGCCTGCAAGCTGTCCGGCTACGGCTCGTAAACCTGCCGCGGCGCAGGCTTACGCGTCCGCATGGCCAATCTGGCCTATAATTCGCCCTTTGAGCCATGCCGTTTCGGTTTCGAGGCGGCCCAAATCCTGTGTGGGCAGCCTTGCCTTCGCTATACGGAGTCGTCATGAGTATTGAAGATCTCGAAAGCATCGCCCTGGCGATGGTCGCGCCGGGCAAGGGCATTATCGCCATTGATGAGTCGACCAACACCATCAAGAAGCGCTTCGAGGCCGTCGGTATCGAGAACACCGAAGAAAACCGCCGTGCCTACCGCGAGCTGCTGCTGACCACGCCGGGTCTGAGCGAGCACATTTCCGGCGCGATCCTGTACGACGAGACGATTCGTCAGTCGACCAAGGACGGCGTGCCGTTCACCCAGGTCATGAAGAAGGCCGGCATCATCCCCGGCATCAAGGTCGACAAGGGTCCGCAGCCGCTGGCCGGTTTCCCCGGCGACGTGGTCACTGAAGGCCTGGACGGCCTGCGTGAGCGCCTGCAGGAATACGCCAAGCTGGGTGCGCAGTTCGCCAAGTGGCGCGCCGTGATCAACATCAGCGAAGACAACCCCAGCTCCACCGCGATCGAAGCGAACTGCCACGTGCTGGCCCGCTACGCCGCGCTGTGCCAGGAAGCGGGTCTGGTGCCGATGGTCGAGCCCGAAGTGATCATGGACGGCGACCACACCATCGAAGTGAGCTACGAAGTGCATGAAGCCGTGCTGCGCAGCCTGTTCAACGCGCTGTACGAGCAGAACGTGATGCTGGAAGGCACCATCCTGAAAACCAGCATGGTTATCCCGGGCAAGGATTCCGACGAGCAGGTCGACGTCGAAGAAGTAGCCGAGGCGACCGTGCGCGTGCTCAAGACCACTGTGCCGGCCTCGCTTCCGGGCATCGTGTTCCTTTCCGGCGGCCAGAACGATGAGCAGTCCACCGCGCATCTGAATGCGATGAACCGCATCGGTCCGCATCCGTGGCCGCTGTCGTTCTCCTACGGTCGCGCCATGCAGCAGGCCGCTCTGGCGCTGTGGGCAAAAGACATGAAGGGCAACTACGCCGAAGCGCAGAAGACCGTGCACGCCCGCGCCCGTGACAACGGCTTGGCCGCGCTGGGTCAGTGGAACGGCTGATCGCCCGCGCACAAACCCCGCGCCTTGCGCGCGGAATCCGGTGAGGCCTGCAAATCCAGGCCTCCACCGTATCCAATAAAAAAACGGGCGCCTTCGGGCGCCCGTTTTGTTTTCCTCATCGACTTGCAGCTTAGAAGCGGTATTCCGCGCTGACCGAAACCATATCGGTGCTCAGGTTTACGTTGTCCTTCTTGGCGTCGTAGTAATCGTAATTCAGGCCGACGCTGACATGGCTGTTGAAGTCGTAGCCCAGACCGGCGCCGCCATACCAGCTGGTGTCATCCAGCCCTTCGCGGATCGGGTTGGAGTCATTGCTCAGGCCGTGGCCGGTCCAGCTGTACAAGCCGGTACGCGCGCTCACATACCAATTCGGGGTGATGTTGAAGTGGCCGTTCACGCCGGCGGTCCAGCCGTGCAGCTGTGACTTGCCGTCCACCACGGAGTGGTCATTGAAGATGTTCTGCGGGCGGAAATTGCCCAGATCGTTGTAGCCAACCTCGGCACCCAGGGCGACGGAGGGGCTGAACGCCCAACGATAGCCGCCGTTGATGCCATAACCGGTGTCGTGGTCGTCATAGGGGCCTTTGTCGAGCGAGGTCTGGCCCACGTTTCCATTAACGAACCAGCCGCCATTGCCGTTCGGCGCGTTCTGCGCAAAAACGGCGGGGACGGTCAGCAGACCGGCGGTGGTGAGGGCGAGGGCAAGCAAGGTCTTTTTCATGCGAGATTTTTCCTGTTGTCATGGCAGCCGGCCTAGGGGGGAGGGAGTCGCCGCTGCTGAGGTGCGTCGCCGTTTTTTGATGTTCTCGACGGGCACAAACACTTAGTGTGGGTTGGTGCGAAAAGATTCAATACTCGTTAGTATAGTATTAAGGTATCATTAATGTTTATATTCAAGCTGTTGTTTTATAAACAAAAAATGGGCGCCCGAAGGCGCCCATTGATATGCTGACTCTGATCTGACGATCTTAGAAGCGGTATTCCGCAGAGATCGTGTAAGCGTTCGTCGGAAGCTGAACGCCACGGCCGGTACCGTTGTAGTAGTCGTAGTTCAGGCCCGCGCTCCACTGCGGCGTGATGTTGTAGCCCACGCCCGCACCGGCGTAGTACTGGGTGCGGTTGAACTGCAGATACTGCTGCGGGTTCACGTTATCGGTCAGGCCCTGACCCTGGGCATAGAACGCACCGCCACGCAGCTCGCCGTACCAGCTCGAGGTGAGGTTGTAGCGAAGGTCCAGGCCAGCGGTCGTGCCGCGCAGCTGCGAGCGGGTGCCGGAGGTGTCATTGGACAGGCCACGGGCGGTGACCAGGCCCAGGTACTGGTAGCCCACCTCAACACCCAGCGAGGTTTCCGGGTTGATCGCGAAACGATAGCCACCCTTCACGCCACCAGCGACGTTGCCATTGTCGTACGGACCCTTGTCCAATGCGGCGTAACCGGCATCGGCGGAGACGTACCAGCCTTGCTGGGCGGTGGGGGCCGTCGCGGACTGGGCGAAGGCAGCGGGAATGATCGCCATACCGGCGGCGGCGAGGGCAACAGCAAGCAATTTCTTGTTCATTGGGGGTAATCCTCTTGTTTTGATCAGGCCGTGGCGCCTCGGGGAAAGGTGATGCCACGGCTTTGGTGCCCGCCAGCTGGCGGTACTGGCACATTAGATCGGGTACCTCCTGAAGGGTTTCAATACCGACCAGTACAAGATTAAGGTAAGGTTAATGTCAAGGCTTATCCCGGGGCGAAATGGCGACAGATGGTCGCGGGCGACAGGCATTCGTCGATCGGCGACAATGTCGGTTTTAACCGCCTTTCTTCCGGAGAACACCGCATGACCACCCGCCGCGAACTCGCCAATGCCGTGCGCGCCCTTGCCATGGACGCCGTGGAAGCGGCCAAATCCGGTCATCCGGGCATGCCGATGGGGATGGCTGACATCGCCGAGGTGCTGTGGAACGATTTCCTGCAGTTCAACCCGGCCAATCCGAAGTGGGCGAACCGTGACCGCTTTGTACTCTCCAATGGCCATGGTTCGATGCTGCAGTACGCGTTGCTGCATCTGACCGGTTTCGATCTGCCCATGGATCAGCTGAAGCATTTCCGCCAGCTGCATTCAAAAACCGCCGGCCATCCCGAGGCGAGCGAAACCCCGGGAGTGGAGACCACCACCGGCCCGCTAGGCCAGGGTCTGGCGAACGCGGTCGGCTTTGCGCTGGCCGAGAAAGTGCTGGCGGCGCATTTCAACCGCCCCGGCCATGACGTCGTCGATCACCATACGTATGTGTTTCTCGGCGACGGCTGCCTGATGGAAGGCATCTCGCACGAAGTCGCCTCGCTCGCCGGCACCTGGCAGCTGGGCAAACTGGTAGCGGTCTACGACGACAATGGCATCTCGATCGACGGCGAAGTGCATGGCTGGTTCACCGACGATACCGCGGCGCGCTTTGAAGCCTACGGCTGGAACGTGATCCGGCACGTCGATGGACACGATGCCGATGCCGTGGCCAAGGCGCTGAAAGCAGCGACCAGCCAGAGCAACAAGCCCACGCTTATTTGCGCGAAAACGATCATTGGTTTCGGCGCGCCGAACAAGCAGGGCAAGGAAGAAAGTCACGGCGCAGCGCTGGGCAAGGACGAGGTTGCCGCAGCGCGCGCTCAGCTGGGCTGGAACTACGCGCCGTTCGAGATTCCTTCGGAAATCTACGCTGGCTGGGACGCGAAGGCCGCTGGCGCGACGCGTGAACAATCGTGGAACGACGCGTTCGCGAAGTACGCTGCCGCACATCCGGAACTGGCTGCGGAGTTCAAGCGCCGTCTCGCCGGTGAACTTCCGGCCGACTGGGCCGCGAAGTCGCAGGCGTATGTCGCCAAACTGCAACTGGAAGGTCCGGAAGTCGCCACGCGCAAGGCCTCGCAGATGACGCTGGATGCGTTTGGTCCGCTGCTACCTGAGTTGATCGGCGGTTCGGCCGATCTGGCCGGCTCCAACCTCACCAAGTGGAAGGGCAGCCTCGACGCCGCCACCGGCAATAGCTCGGACGGCAAGGGCAACTACATCTATTACGGCGTGCGCGAGTTCGGCATGACCGCGATCGCCAACGGCCTGGCGTTGCATGGTGGTTTCATCCCGTATGACGCGACGTTCCTGGTGTTCTCCGATTACGCACGCAACGCGGTACGCATGAGTGCGCTGATCCCGGCCCACTCGATCCACGTCTACACCCACGACTCGATCGGTTTGGGCGAGGACGGCCCGACCCATCAGCCGGTGGAGCATCTTGCCTCGTTGCGCTACATCCCGAACAACCAGGTGTGGCGTCCGTGCGACGCGGTGGAATCGGCGGTCTCGTGGAAGGTGGCGATCGAGCGCAAGGGCGCACCGGCCTGTCTGATTTTTTCCCGGCAGAACCTGAAGCACCAGCAGCGCACGGCGCAGCAGCTGGCTGACATCGAACGCGGTGGCTATGTGCTGTCCGATCCGCTGGACACCAAGTTCAAGGCCATCCTGATCGCCACCGGTTCGGAAGTGGAGCTGGCGATGGAAGCATCGCGTGCGTTGGCGCAGCAAGGTATCGCGGCACGCGTGGTGTCGATGCCGTGCACTGAAGTGTTCGACGCGCAGCCGCTGGAATACCGCGAAGGCGTGCTGCCGGGTTGGTGCCGCGCGCGTGTCGCGGTGGAAGCGGCGACTGCGGATTTCTGGTGCAAGTATGTGGGCCTTGATGGCGAGGTGGTCGGCATGACCACGTTCGGTGCCTCGGCGCCGGCACCACAGTTGTTCGAGCACTTTGGTTTCACCGTCGCGCACGTGGTCGATGCGGTGAAGCGCACCATTAAATAAACTCCTTCGGAGGGCGGCCACTTGCGCCACGCTTTGCTCCCTCTCCCTCTCCCTCTTTGGGAGAGGGTTGGTGTGAGGGTTCGGGTGCTCGCGGGGCCGCCCATTTCCCGTCACCCCTGCGAAGGCAGGGGCCCAGTGCTTTGGGCGCGACCTGTTGCTGCCCTTGTGGGAGCGACTTCAGTCGCGATGCTCGTCGCTGTTTTGCTGTTTTGCTGTTTTGGTAGTGCAGGGCGTTTCGTCCTCCTGCGGAGGGCGAGTCACAGCCACATTCTTTGCTCCTCCCCCTGCTTGCAGGGGGAGGTTGGGAGGGGGTGAGGCTTTTGATCTTGGAGCGCGAAGAGCCGCCCGACTTTCCAATGCAAGTTGGGGGACGGAGCACAGCTGGAAAGCGAGGCTGTCTTTGTTCCGCTCCTGCCAGTAGCAAGCGAACGCAAAATACTCAGGTCGTCAGCAATTTAGCCAATTCATCTGGCGTGGCCGCGATCGCGCTGGCGCCAGCCTGTTCCAACTCAGCGCGGCTACCAAAACCCCACAGCACGCCTATCCCACGCACATCATTCGCCACAGCACCTTCGATATCGAAACGGCGGTCGCCGATCATCACGGTCTGTTCGGGCTTCGCGTCGAAGTCGGACAGTGCTGCCGCGATCATCGAAGCCTTTTCGCTATGTGCGCTATCCGCGCTGGGGCCGTACAGCCGCAGGAACGCGTCGCCGAACGGCAGGTGCGCGATGATCGGTGCAGCATGCCGATGTGGCTTGCTGGTGACCACGGCGAGTTGATGGCCGCTGGCGAGCAGGCGCTGGATCAGTGCCTCGATGCCGGGGTAGATCGCGTGCTCACGCCAGCCGTCGGTGTGGAAGCGTTCGTGGTAATGCTCCACCGCCGCCTCGATGCGCAGCGGATCGTGATCCAGCAGTGGCGCGAAGCTGTGTCGCAGTGGCGGGCCGATCCACCCGCGCAGTTCCTCCTGCGGCGGCGCCGGTACGTCCAGCTTCGCCAACGCGTGTTTCACGCAGGCGACGATGCCGTGTTCGGAATCGATCAGGGTGCCGTCAAGGTCGAACAGGCACAGCATCAGTGGGCAGCACGTGCCTTCAACGCGGTGACTGCGGGGAGTTCCTTGCCTTCGAGGAATTCGAGGAAGGCGCCGCCTCCGGTGGAGATGTAGGACACGCCATCGGCGATGCCGTACTTGTCGACTGCCGCCAGTGTGTCGCCGCCACCGGCGATCGAAAACGCGCTCGATGCGGCAATCGCGCGTGCCAGCGTCTCGGTGCCTTCGCCGAATGCGTCGAACTCGAATACGCCGACCGGGCCGTTCCACACCACCGTGCCGGCCTTGGCGATTAGTTCGGCATAGAGCTTGGCGGTCTGTGGACCAATGTCCAGAATCATTTCGTTGTTCTTCACCTGATCGACCGCTTTTACTGTGGCCGGGGCATGCGCGGAAAATTCCGGTGCGACCACTACGTCAACGGGCATCGGCACGATGGCGCCGCGACGCTTGGCATCGGCGAGCACTTTTTTCGCTGCGTCGATCAGGTCCGGTTCGTACAGGGAGTTGCCGATCGAGTGACCCATCGCAGCGATGAAGGTGTTGGCAATGCCGCCGCCAACGATCAGTTGGTCGACCTTGCCGATCAGGTTGTCCAGCAGGGTCAGCTTGGTGGATACCTTGGAGCCGGCGACGATCGCCAGCAGCGGGTGCGCCGGCTGCTCCAGTGCTTTGCCCAGCGCGTCGAGTTCTGCCGAAAGCAGCGGACCGGCCGCGGCGATCGGCGCGAACTTGATGACGCCGTGGGTGGATGCTTGTGCGCGGTGCGCGGTACCGAAGGCGTCCATCACGAAGATATCGCACAGCGCGGCATATTTCTTAGCCAGGGCCTCGTCGTCCTTGCCTTCGCCGACATTCATGCGGCAATTTTCCAGCACCACCACCTCGCCAGCGGCTACTTCAACGCCATCAAGATAGTCGGCTACCAGCCGCACCGGCTTGCCGAGCTTGTCGCCCAGCCACTGCGCCACCGGCGCTAGCGAGGATACTGCATCGAAGCGGCCTTCCTTGGGGCGACCCAGGTGCGACAACACCATCACTTTGGCGCCGGCATCGCGGGCGGCCTTGATGGTCGGCAGGGCGGCGTCGAGGCGCTGGGTCGAGGTAATTCGACCGTGATCGTCGATCGGCACATTCAAATCTTCGCGGATCAGCACGCGCTGGTCGCGCAAATCAAGATCACTCATGCGGATGACGGACACGGCGGAACTCCGTTGATAGATGCAAAGGGGGCGCTGACGGGCAGCAACCGTCTATTGTCCGGCGGCGCAGCCCGCTATGCAAACGGCGGCCGGCAAACAAGGCGGCTGCAACGCGGGTGTTGACGACAAGCTTGCTGCGCGGCAGTGTGTCCCATCCATGGCTTGGCTAAACTGCCACCTTTGCGCTGGGGACGGCTCATGACAAGCGGACTAGTACTGTACGGATACTGGCGATCCAGCGCCGCCTACCGCGTGCGCATCGCGCTGAATCTGAAGGGATTGAGCTACGAATCGCACCAGGTGCACCTGTTACGCGATGGCGGCGAGCAGCATGCGCCCGGCTATCGGGAGATCAATCCACAGGAGTTGATTCCGAGCTTGCTCGATGGTGAACGGGTGATCACCCAGTCGCTGGCCATCATGGAATACCTCGACGAGACCCACCCGCAGCCCCCACTCCTGCCGATCGATGCGCGCGGACGTGCACGGGTTCGCGCGCTGGCGATGACGATAGCCTGCGACGTGCATCCGCTAGGCAATCTACGCGTGCTGAACCAGCTCGAATCGCAGTTTTCCGCCAATGAAGCACAACGCGGCGAGTGGTCGCGGCATTGGATTGCCACCGGCTTCAAGGCGCTGGAAGCGATGCTGGCCGACAACGCAGCGACGGGCCGTTATTGCCACGGCGATACGCCGAGCATCGCCGACGCCTGTCTGGTGCCGCAGTTTTACAATGCCGTACGCTGGAAATTGCCACTGGATGAATATCCGACGCTGAAGCGGATCAATCACGCGTGCAACGAACTGGAGGCGTTCCAGCTGGCGGCGCCGGAAGTGCAGCCGGACGCGCCGGTCTCTGCCTGAGAGCCCGGGCAGGGCTTTGCTCTCGCTTTGCCACTTCCTTAGCTTGCAAGAGGACGGCTAGGAGGGAGTGATCTCAAGGCGAAGAGCGACCCCACCCCGGCCCTCCCCTGCGAGCAGGGGAGGGAGCACAGCGGGTTCGTTCCTGCGGAAGCTCGCTGACCGCCTGACAGCCGACCTAGAAACCGATGCCGTACGGATCGCTGGTCAGTGCCTGGTCGTCGGTGCCGCCTTCGGCAAGACGGATCTTCAAGGCCAGGCCGTCGCGCGAGTCGGACTTGCTGAGTGCTTCTTCCAGTTCCACGCGGCCGTCCTTGTACAGCCGGTACAGCGACTGGTCGAACGTCTGCATGCCTTCCTGCAGGCTGCGATCCATCGCCTCCTTGATCTCGTGGATCTGCCCGCGGCGGATCATGTCGCGGATCAGCGGGGTATTCAGCAGCACTTCGGCCGCGGGAATACGGCGACCGTCCTTGCCGATCACCAGGCGCTGGCTGATCACCGCGCGCAAGTTCAGTGCCAGGTTCATCAGCACGTTCTTGTGCGCCGATTCCGGGAAGAAATTGAGGATGCGCTCCAGCGTCTGATCGGAATTGTTGGAGTGCAGCGTGGCCAGGCACAGGTGGCCGGTTTCGGAGAACGCGATCGCCGCCTCCATCGTGTCGGTGTCACGGATCTCGCCGATCATGATCACGTCCGGCGCCTCACGCATCGCGTTTTTCAGCGCCTCGTGATAGCTGTGGGTATCCAGCCCCACTTCGCGCTGGTTGACGATGGACTTCTTGTGTCGGTGCAGGTATTCGATCGGATCCTCGATGGTGAGGATGTGGCCGGCGGTGTGCCGGTTGCGTTGATCGATCATCGCCGCCAGCGTGGTCGACTTGCCCGAGCCGGTGGCGCCGACCACCAGGATCAGTCCGCGTGGCTCCATAATCAGATCGCGGAAGATGGTGGGTAGCTGCAATTGCTCGATACTGGGGATCTCGCTCTTGATCGCACGGATGACCATGCCCACTTCGCCGCGCTGCTTGAACACGTTGATGCGGAAGCGGCCGGTTTCCTTCACCGCCAGCGCCATGTTTAGTTCAAGATTGCGCTCGAACTGCGGTACCTGGCCCTCGTCCATCAGCGAATAGGCGATCTTTTTGACCATCCCACCGGGCAGGCCGGTGTTGCCCAGTGGATAAAGCTTGCCCTCGACCTTGATGTTTACCGGGGCGCCGGTGGTCAGGAACATGTCCGACGCGCCCTTGTCTACCATAAGCTTGAGGAAGTAACCGATGTCCACGTGTGTCCCCAGTTTCAGTGCACGTTGCAATGATGGATTATGCCCGCCCACAATACGTCGCGACACTCTATGAGGAATGTGATGGTGCACATCTTTTCACCGCTGGCCGGGTCTTTTGGCCGCATCCGTATGGCAACGGTTACTTTGGCGCTGATATTGGCGCTTGGCGGCTGTGCCTCGGTGCCCCCGCCCGATGCTTCCATGAATCTGGCGCAAGCCCAGCTGCAGGCGGCACGCGATGCCGGTGCTGCCGACTATGCGCCGGTCGACCTGGGCTTCGCGCAGGACAAGTTCCAGCAAGCGCAGGCGGCCATGGCCGATCGCAAATATGCCGACGCGTCGGATCTGGCCGAGGAGTCGCGCGCCGATGCCGAACTGGCGCAGGCCAAGGCACGCCTGGGTGCCGCCCGGGCACAGATCCAGAGCAAGCTTCAGGTAAATGCCCAACTGCGCGCACAGGGCGAGCAGGACGAGGCTGCGCTGGAGCAGGCGAAGCAGCAGCCAGCAGTTCCGGCTAGCGCATCGTCCAGCGCGCAACCCACGCAGGACATGCCGGCACCGGCTTCGTCCGCGTTGTCCGCGCCGCCAGCCGGCGGTGGTTTCCAGACGTTGCCTGACAACAACCAGCAACCAGCCTCAAGCTCGAGCAGCCAAGGAGGCCAGCCATGAAGCGATTCACCGTTACTTTCGTTGCGATCGCGCTGGCACTGGCCGCTGTTGGAACCGCACATGCCCGCAAGGACGATATCGACATCAATCGCCTGAGCAGCAGCCTCGACCAGCTTGCCGCCGACCCCGTCCTTGGCGGTTATGCCCTGGCTGAGCAGGCGCGCGCGCGTGATGCCATCAGCCGGCTGGAGCAGGCGAGCAAGCATGATCGCGCGCAGGATCTGTATCTGGCCGAACGGCGTGTGGATCTGGCCAAAACTGCCGCGCAACTGCAGGACGCCCAGACCAAGCTCACTCAGCTCGATCGCGAGCATGATCAGATCCTGCTCGAAAACAGCCGGCGCGACACGGAAATGGCGCAACTTCAACTCGAGCGCCAGCGCCTGCAGAACCAGATGGCACAGGAAGAGGCCGCGCGACTGCAGCAGGAAGGGCAGCTGGCGGCAGATCAGGCACGTGCAGAAGCCGACCAGGCGAAGAAATTGGCGGCCGCCCAGGCCAATGTAGCGAAGGCTGCCCGTCGAGAGGCTGCACTGGCTGCCCAGGCAGCCAAGGCCATGCGTTCACAGCTGCAAAACAGCAACTCCACGACGGCGCCAAGCGGGCAGGATTCCGGGCACTGAGATCGGCCTTGGGGACGCCTGCGATGGCGTCCCCAACGATGCTGATGTCCGCCGCCAGCCGCGGGTCGGCGGCTTCTGCGCGCGTTGCGTGCGGAGTCGGTTACGTGAACGTAAAACGCTGTTTTGACAGGTTTTTAACGGGCCATCGCTGACGCTCTAAAGAGCCGTCGACGGACTTGCACCACCCTGATTGGCGGAGTAGCGTCAAAGCCCCATGAGGCATCCCCGCTTCATGGGTCATTGATTTGGACCATGCCCCATTCCCCACGTTTACCTTCCCCATCTGCGTTCCGGAATTCCGGCGCGGATCGTGGTTGTGTGCATGTGTCCAAACGTCTGCGGGTGGCCGCTTTCACGGCGCCCGCAAGTTCAACCGCTAGGAGGTCTGATCATGTTTGAAAACCAGCAGCGTGAGGATGTCGAGGCATTGATGAATGCCGATGCCGAATTTCGCCGGCTCTATCAACATCACAAGCAACTCGACAGCAAGGTGCACGACGCCGACATTGGTGTGCTTCCCATCGACGATATGACCCTGGCCAGCATGAAAAAAGAGAAGCTGTACGCCAAGGCGCGATTGGAACGCATGTGGGCGGATCGAGCTCACCTTACCCACTGAAGCTGCGGTTCCATTGTGAAGTGCGGCCCTGGGACCCTTCCTCATGCCATCGGAAGGGTGCCGGGGCCGCTGTGCTTTCAGACGTGGAGACTTTCGACGACTCTTGAAGCGTGCGGTTGGGCGGCTCGGCTATCATGGCGGTCCGACCAGGTCGACGCGTCGCGCGCGTGACCGGTCTCTCGTCCCACGGAGCCCCCATGACAGTCCACCAGAGTGTTCTTGAACTGATCGGACGTACTCCGATGGTGCGTGCGCAGCGCCTGGATGTCGGACTGTGTGAACTGTTTCTCAAGCTCGAAAGTGCCAATCCCGGCGGCTCGATCAAGGACCGTATCGGGTTGTCGATGATCGAGGGCGCCGAGAAGGTCGGCAAGATCAAACCGGGCGACACGCTGGTTGAAGGGACTGCCGGCAATACCGGCCTGGGCCTGGCCCTGGTCGCGCAGCAGAAAGGCTACCGCCTTATCCTGGTGGTGCCGGACAAGATGAGCCGCGAGAAGATTTTCAACCTCAAGGCGATGGGCGCCGAAGTCGTGCTGACCCGTTCGGATGTGGCCAAGGGCCATCCGGAGTACTACCAGGACATGGCCGAGCGCATTGCGCGTGAAACGCCCGGCGCCTACTTCATCAACCAGTTCGGTAACCCGGATAATCCTGCTGCGCACATCGCTACCACCGGGCCCGAGATCCTCGAGCAGATGGATGGCAAGGTCGACGCGATTGTGATCGGCTGCGGTTCCTCTGGCACCATGACTGGCCTCTCGCAGTACTTTGCCGAGCACTCGCCGGCTACCGAGATCATCCTCGCCGACCCGGTCGGTTCGATCCTCACCCAGTACATCAACGAAGGCACGCTCTCGGCCAAGTCCGCCAGCTGGATGGTCGAAGGCATCGGTGAAGATTTCCTGCCCACCATCAGCGACTTCACGCGAGTGAAGAAGGCCTATGCGATCTCCGACAAGGAGAGCTTTCTCACCGCCCGCGAACTGCTGGCGAAGGAGGGCATCCTCGGCGGGTCGTCCACCGGCACGCTGCTGGCGGCGGCGCTGAAATACTGCCGCGAACAAACCAGTCACAAGCGCGTAGTGACGCTGGTCTGCGACACCGGCAACAAGTATCTGTCGAAGATGTACAACGACTACTGGATGCTCGACAACGGCTTCCTTGAGCGCGAACCGCACGGCGATCTGCGCGATCTGTTGCTGCGTCCGTTCGCCCAGCGCGACACCGTGGTGATCGGCCCGAACGAATTGCTGATCACCGCCTACACGCGCATGAAGCTGTACGACGTGTCGCAGCTGCCGGTGATCGACGGCCACAAACTGGTCGGCATCGTCGATGAGTCCGATGTGCTGATGCATGTGCATGCCGACGAGACGCGCTTCCGCGACTCGGTGTCCACCGCCATGATGACCAACCTGCAAATGCTCGCGGTAAGCGAGCCGATCGAGGCGCTGCTGCCGGTGTTCGAGCGCGGGCATGTGGCGATCGTGGTCGATGGCGAGCAGTTCCTCGGCCTGATCACCCGCATCGATCTATTGAACTATTTGCGCCGCAAGGTGAACTAAGCAGACATTCCGGTCGTGCTCTGCGTATCGAGCCATGAAAGCTTGCAGTAATGCAGTCTCGTCAAACTGACCGCTCGTGACGGAGCCCGGAGCTCCGCCTTCATCATGAGGGAGCACTACCGATGTGTGGAATTGTTGCTGCCACTGCCCAGCGTGACGTTGCGCCACTGCTGATTGTCGGCCTGAAGGCGCTGGAATACCGCGGCTATGATTCCTCCGGCGTAGCCGTGCTCAATCATGGCGCGATCCAGCGCGTGCGTGCCAAGGGCAAGGTACGCGAGATGGAGGCGCTGTATCTCGCCGATCCATTCCCCGGCGGCACCGGCATCGCGCACACCCGCTGGGCCACGCACGGCGTGCCGAACGAAGCAAACGCGCATCCACATGTGGCCGGCCGCGTAGCGATCGTGCACAACGGCATCATCGAAAATCATGCCAGCCTGCGTGCCGAATTACAGACGCGTGGCTACGTATTCACCTCGGAAACCGATACCGAGGTGATGGCGGCGCTGATTGATGAACGTATTGGCCAAGGTATGAAGCTGCGCGAGGCGGTGCTGACGACGGTGCGCGAACTGGAAGGCGCCTATGCGATCGCCGTGATCAATCGCGACGAACCGGACCGCGTGGTCGGTGCGCGTCGCGGGGCGCCGCTGCTGGTCGGCGTGGGTATTGGTGAAAACTTTCTTGGTTCGGACGCGCAAGCGCTGATCCAGGTCACCAACAAAATGATCTATCTCGACGAAGGCGACGTGGTCGAGATTACGCGCAACAGTGTGCAGATCTATGGCCTCGACGGGCGCCAGGTCGAACGCGCCGTGCACGAAAGCGAACTGTCCAGCGATGCGGTCGAGCGCGGCGAATATCGGCATTACATGCAGAAGGAAATCTTCGAGCAGCCCTACGCCATCGCCAATACGCTGGAAGCACGCATTGGCCCACACGGCGTGCTGCCGAATATTTTCGGCATTGACAGCGATGCGCTACTGCAGAAAACCCGCGGCCTGCACATCATCGCCTGTGGCACCAGCTATCACGCTGGTCTGGTCGCCAAATACTGGATCGAGGAATATGCGCGGCTGCCGGTCAGTGTGGAAGTGGCCAGCGAGTACCGCTACCGCGAAGCGGTCGTGCCTGTGGACACCTTGTTCGTCGCCATTTCGCAGTCCGGTGAAACAGCCGACACACTAGCCGCGCTGCGCGAGTCACACCGCCGCGGCTATCTCGGTACGCTGGCAATCTGCAACGTGCCGGAATCCTCGCTGGTGCGTGAGGCCGACTTGAAACTGATGACCCGTGCCGGTCCGGAAATCGGTGTGGCGTCGACCAAGGCATTCACCACCCAGCTCGCTGGCCTGGCGCTGCTGGCATTGGAGCTGGCGAGCCGCAACGGCCTTGATCCGCAGCGTTACGCCTCGCTGTGCGCGGAGTTGCAGCATCTGCCGCGCGCCATCGAAAAGGCATTGAAACTGGAGCCGGCGATCATCGAACTGGCGGCCGAGTTCATTCATCACCAGCACGCCCTGTTCCTCGGCCGCGGCGCACATTATCCGGTGGCGTTGGAAGGCTCGCTCAAGCTCAAGGAAATCTCCTACATCCACGCCGAAGCGTATCCAGCCGGCGAGCTCAAGCACGGGCCACTGGCGCTGGTCGATGAGGACATGCCGGTCGTGGCAGTGGCGCCGAACGGCCCGCTGCTGGACAAACTCAAGTCCAACCTGCAGGAAGTGCGCGCCCGCGGCGGCCGCCTGATCGTGTTCGCCGACGGTGCCGCCGGCATGGATGACATGGCCAGTTACGGCGCCATGCTGCGAGTGGAATCCGGCGGCAGCTTCATCGCCCCAGCCGTATTCACCGTGCCCCTGCAACTGCTCGCCTACCACGTCGCCGTACTACGCGGCACCGACGTCGACCAGCCCCGCAATCTCGCCAAATCGGTGACTGTGGAGTAGGCGAGTGTAGGACCGCACCTTCCAACTTTTACGGAAACTGCTTCGGTCTCGAAATAATAGAGATCAACTCAGTCTTGGATGCTATCTATATTGATTGCGCGCGCCGCCAATGCCTTGGTGGCGGGGCTGGTAGCGGTAGCGGTAGCCGGAGCGTTCGGATTCGTGGCTGGCCCGGGGATCGGTCGAGCGACGGGTTGCCAAGCTTGGGGCGGTTGATAGCTAGTGGGATACGCTAAGCCAAATACCTGCTGATGCACATGCCAGCAGCGGCCCCGGTTGGAAACTCCTTTAGGGATGCTCTGATCTATTGAGGCTGAAACGGCCGTCCATATGCCGTGCAGAAACTTCGGCATGGCTGCGCCAAAATGACGATTTGACCGGTCGTTTCTTATGACTGGGCCGCTGACCGGCCTCTGATCAAGTCATTTCCCGTTTCACAGACACACCTCGCCTGCCGAAGCCAGCAAGGTTCGGCGCGCCATCCACAAGTTCGAGAGCGCGAACAACGTCAGTACTTGCGCCGTGTTCTTATTGATTCGGCCCTTAAAAAGTATCAAGCGGCATACTTGACGCGAGGATCGCGGAAGTAGGCTTTGACGCGCTCGGGTTCGCTACCGATCACGGTCATGTGTGCTTCGGTGGCGGCGCGAAGTTTG